>OOBT01000054.1_pt1 | contig 69997 bp, 81 predicted proteins | sample 1671551 | NCBI WGS metagenome assembly OOBT01 (sample SAMN06348168, study PRJEB24527) | human gut metagenome | reverse complement strand
GTTTATATATATATATATACGCCAGAAGAGTTCGGTCCTTAGTCCTTTTTGGTCCTAAATGGAGATAACCTGATGATGGCTAGTGACTTACACAAGTCCTTTTTGCAGGTCCTAGTCGGTCCTTTTGGTCCTAATTTCCTCAGCCAATCTTCGTTGAATGTTGAGCTACAACGCGGTGTGAAGATTCGCCCAGTCAAGAAGGCTGGTCCTTTTCAAGAGAAAGCCCCGGAAGCAGGATGAACCTACCTCCGGGGCCATGACGAGTGAATTATTAAACGACGAGAAGTACCTCACTTCTCCGTCTGGTTGTATGATACCAAGCCCTGAATCAATGTCAAGAACTTTGTGCACCTTCTCACGCACGCGCCCACATGTGTGTATGCACCATCCTCAAATCCCCTGAATTTAATCGAGGGTCCTACCCTAGAACGCGCCGCACGGGGCGGTCCGCTACAACTATCCACCCAGACCCCCTCCCCTCCTTCTACCCCGCCACACTGGATTAAATTCGTAAACGCGCCCATCACGCTGATTTCCTCTTGACTTTCTCCCCTGATGTGGTATGTTGCACCTGTTCGCTCCGAACGGCAACCGAACCAGCTAAGCTCAATGCTTCTGGCTATCCCAAGCGGGGAATCCGCATGCCACAGGAGCGGACTAAACACTCTCCTTTCTACAGGCATTTTCCATAGTTACGCCCGTGGGTAGTCTCGTCAAGCTACCTGCGGGCTTTTTCTTTACCGCCAAATCCGCGAGAGCCGCTCCGTCGCATTATGCCCGCCGTGCGCAAATTTGGTCGATGGTAGTGCCCTATCTCCTGTTTCATGACTAATGTACCATCTCGCTACCTATACCCCGTCACACTCTAGTAAATTTGCCCGAATTTAATCGAGGGTCCTACCCTAGAACGCGCCACAACCGCTGGTCCGCTATAACTGCCCGCCCGAAGGGTATGCCCGCCTTCTGGGTCGATACGTCTCCGTGGAACGCCCGCGTGTCGATTTTGCTTGACATAGAGGGAATGGGGCACAGACCAGACGAGGCTGAAACAGACCAGAAGTATATCCCACCCGTGGAATGGCCGCATGTCGATTTTGCTTGACATGCCCAGAAGGGTACTCCCTCCCCCGTACCCCACGGAAAAAATTTGACCCAACTATTTACTATGGGCCGCGTGCAACCCCGGAGCCTGGGAAACCGTGGTGGTACTTGGTATTTCTTGGTATCCAATTTCCCCCTATGCCCACGGAATCGGTGCATCACGGAACCTTTTTGCCCCTGATTGCACCGGAATCGGTATATTTCAGGGGCCTGCCTATCCCCCACATGTAGCGGAATCGGTATGATAGGCCCCCGTATTGCAACGGGAATGGTATACCACCTGCCCTGAACTGCCCTCGCCCCTGTCACGGGAACGGTACGCCATGCAACCCATTGAATCCTCGGAATCTGTTGCAACCGTCTGATGATAAGAGACTTGTAGGGAAACGGGTTGCCTTGGTCTCCGGGGGAACCGAGGGTGCAAAGTCTGTTTCCCATTGACACCATGTTTTGCATAACTCATTGATACTCTAAGCAATCCGCTTCCATACTTCGCATAATACATATAATGCAAATTCGCGTTCCGGTTTTCCTACTAATCCGATAGGAATTGAAATTGAAGGTGCTGGAGAAGGCAGAAAAGGGGCAGGGTCTTGCCCTCAAATTGTCCAGTCTGGGACTGGTTAAGTATCAGCAACCTATGAAGCATACCCTAGGAGGTATAGGTATCCTTCCCTCATTAATAGTCAAATATTGGACTATCTATATCTCTTTTTGAGATATTATAGCAATATTGATATAAAATTATATCTCTTTTTACATTTTTGTAAAGCCCCTATATCTTGTACGGCATATTGTTGCACGCCCCTATATCTTGCGTACCTGTAGCGGTGCAATCGGCGTGCGGCCAGTCCTTGCGGCTTTGCCGTCAGATAGTCAAATATCGGACTATCTATCTTCAAAGATTGTTAGACTGGACTTATAAAGTTAGACCAGACTTAAAAGTTAGGCTGGACTTAATAAGTTAGACGGCACTTACAAGGGGGAAATGTTTAAGAATCCTTAATAGTTATGAATCCTTAACTATCTTGAAGCCCCGGAAGCCGTTGAAGCCCCGGAAGCCCCGGAAGCCGTTGAAGCCGCTATCCCACCACAACATACCATTCCCGATTGCCGGATTGCATAAATGTTCCACATGGAACATTTTAAGGCCAAAAGAAGCCAAAAGAATACAAAAGAATACCCTACACTATATATATAAAAGGGGGAACCGGGGGAACCGGGGGAACCGGGGGAACCGGGGGAACCGGGAAAGTTGTATGACACAATTATAACCCGCAGATAATGAGCGAGTTACAATGCAACGGAAAGAAAACCGCTTGACGCCCCCGCAATCATGATACAATGCATTCATCCGCCGGGAACAACCCGGAAATGAGAACACTACTTAAATAGATAGGAGATTAAAGCAATGATTATTGACATTATCTTAGACCGGCAAGACGGCGCAATCAATTATGCCCCTGAAACGCACCTTAAAGCAATCTATGACTACGCAACAGACGCCCGCATGACGGATATTGCCCGTGCGTTGGATAGCGGAAATGAGGCTGACGTTCGGGCCGCTCTCATGCGATACATTAAGGTGTGCGGCTACCCGTCCGCCCTGCTGGACTATGTTGCAAGTGTGCGCTGGACAAGCGAGGATGATACCCGCATGTCCACCGCCGTTGCGGCTGAAAAGCTCGCACTAGTCCGCAAGGTTGCCACCCGGTTGCGCCGGAAAATTAAGCATGAGCGTCTTGCCATTGTCCATGATAGACGGCTTGGCAATGTGAATTACTTAGACAGTGTGGACGCTCTCATTTCCGCCGTTAAAGCCCTGCCATTTCCCCCTGATGATATTTTCAGGGGAACAGGAGACGGCACAAGGGAATACACTGCTCTCTTCACCCTTCAACGTTAGGCACTTATGATTGTGTCATACAACTCAAAAAACTATTTGACAACACTCTAAAATCTGCTAAAGTGGAATCATCGAAAGGGGGAAGCCCCCCCCGGACAACGAAAACGAAAACTAAAACTAAAAGAAAGGATAAAATCATGAACAATCAAATCAAATTGAAAGACGGTGAAACGCTGACATGGGCAATCTACGAAAACGGTTCCGGCGTCCTGTCTCTTGTCCTATACGCAGAGACAATCGCACACGCCCGCCCTGTTGCGGCGGTGTTTGACATTCTCCCATGGGACGTTAAGCCCGCCCTTGAAGACCTTGACATGATTCACATGTGGGAAGGCGTGAACTATGACGTGAAAGACATTCATACCTTTTTGAAGGAAGAAGCTACCCGGCCAGTTGCCTATTCCACCGTCATCTACCCGTCCGGAGAAGTTGAAACAATGATAGAGCAGGAACGCATGGGCTACACCGCCAAAGGGGCGTTTGGTCTGGAATCTCTTGTGTGCTGAATAACTTATGATTGTGTCATACAACTCAAAAAACTATTTGACAAGGTAAGAAAATCTGTTAAATTGAAAGCATCAAAGGGGAACAAGCCCCAGACAACGAAAAGAAACACTAAAACAATAGATAGGAGATTAAAACAATGAACAATCAAATCATTAATATTCCCGCAACTACCTTCACAAGCCTCGCAAATCATTTCCAGGGCATGCACCCGGAAGGAATCAAAGGTGCGGTAGACGTACATTCACCGGACTTTTACGAGGACGCAAAACGGTTTGCCTGCGTTGAAGGTGATAGCAACGGCGGGCGTGTAACGGCGGTCTGGTCTATCCTTTCCACTGGTGAAATTGCCACACTAGTCAAAAACCCGGGTGCGGTAGTCCCACTGGATGACGTTTTCGGCTCTATCCATTATCACGGCGGCAAGTGGCTTTTCGCCCTGTCCACCGATAAGTTAATGGACCTTTACACCTCGCAAGGGTTTGTTCCGGTGGCATGGTTGCAATGGGACAACTCGCAGGCCCCGGATTCATGGGATTATGATAAATATGGCCGTCCTAGTCCTGCGTTCTTTGTCCACCGCTACTATCTGACGCCCGCACAATGCGAGACCTACGGGGCAGGGCGGCGCATGGTGCGCACCTATGATGACGGGTTAAATCTGGTTCTCAAACTTGTGAGCCGGGTATAATTCCCCCCCCCTTGAAAAGTTACACCGCCCTAACAAACAAAAACTAACAATAGAAAGAAATAATACAATGAGCATCTATACAGAACACGCAAAAAGATTCCTCGCAAGTTGCGGAATCCGCATTACCGGAAAGTATAAGGGAAGATATGTTCCCTTGTGGGATACAGAGCCTCATAGTACATGGGAAATTGTCTTACGCCGGGAAGACCGTCAGAAGGGAGAAAGGCATGCAATCTTTATCACGTTTTATCAGTCCCATGCCGACCAGCACAAGACGCCCACCGCCTATGACGTACTTGCTTGTCTGTGTAAATCCGATTGTGGCTCATATCAGGACTTTTGTGAAGCTATGGGATTGCCCGAGTATGACGAGGAAACGGGTGACTATGATATGACTTCCTATAGCATGTACACGGGCGCGTGTCACGAGTACGCAGAACTTAAAACCTTCTTCACCCGCCCGGGTGAATGGGAAGAGCTGGAAGAGATTTACTAAAATCCAATCAACAACAGAAAGAATAATACTATGAAAGACATATCAGAATTACATATCAGAAAGGAAATAAAAGTAGAAGGCAATGGCAAAAATACACCTGACTATTGAAAGCTTTAATTCCTTGCACCGAAAAGAGTATACCCTTTCCCCCGCCATGTGGGCAGCTTCGGAAGTACTACAGGACAAGACAGCCAAGCCGGGAAGCATGTACCTAAAAGATACGTTTTCTATCTATCGGATTGGTGCTTATGACGTTATGATAATTTCATCCGTGGATGAATCCCCATATTTAACCCTTGAAAGATTATCGCTAGCGGAAAAGATAGCATGGCTCCCTTTCGGCATTGAAAACGTCCAACAGGTAGAAGATACCCGGCATTCTAATTCACAACATGTATCTTATCTGCGTATCATTCAATGAATATGAAACCCGTTAAAGCTGAATAATTACACCGCCCTAACATATTAACAATAAAACAATAGAAAGAAAACTAAGCCATGAATGAAGACGAAAAGAAAACGGCAATCGATATTTTAGCCGCCCATATCCGGGAAACACGCCCCTATCTTTTCCAGTTGTCCGCAAGACATGATGAAGAGCTGGAACTAATCGCCGCACTAGCGGAAGCAACCGGAAGCAAGCTTACCTTGCTAGTTAGAGACCGGGAATCGGGGGAAATGCGGGCAATCAGCATTGCGGACTATCACCCTCATGAAATGGTAGTCAGCCGTGCCTTTATTTCAGACCCACTATGCCTTGCCCTTGAAGAAGCAGGCGCAAGGATTGTGTATAACCGTTAAGTTCCCCCTGAAAAATTACGCCGCCCTACAAAAAGTATTTGACAAGATAATAAAATCCGATAAACTAAAATCAGCAAGCGGGAGACAAGCTCCCGCATAACCTCAAACCATTAGAAAGAAATAACTTATGAAAGAATTCGTAAAATTAGACTATGATGAAATGACTGTATCAGACCCTGACAAGATGACAATCTTGCCCCATAACTGGAAGGAAGATACAGCCCTCATGCTTACCGTTACGGATAGGGTATGCAAGGGAATCGAAAAAGCAAGGGAGCTACTTGCCGCCCTGCCAAGGGGAAGTGAGATTAAAATCAGAATGGATGCTTGGTACATTCTGGGAGAGCTTAAAGGATATACGCCGGACTTCGGATATATTGTGATAAGACAGTTTGAAACTGAATTTGTACTTGCCTTTTCTGATTCCCCGGAAACTATTTCTTGGCCGCTCTAATTTATCATACAACTGAAAACCTAAACAACACTATATCATGAACACTCAAATCACATTAAAAAACAACGAAATCCCGGCATGGGCATTCTACGAAAACGGCGAAGGCCTTCTGTCTCTTATCTTTTTCGCCAAGTCATCCTCGCATGCACGCCCCATTGCCGCCCTGCTTAACATATACCCGTGGGACGCCCTGCCCGCAATAGATGATTCTGACATTGTGCGCTTGTGGCAGGCGGTGAATGAAAGGGAGCTAGGGGCTTGGTGTACCTACGACCCGGAGGAAATTAACCAGTATTTAAACCAACGGTTCTGCCAGCTAGTAGCTAAAGCTTCGCATGCTCAAATATTCCCGCTCCCTGTTGAATAACTACGCCGCCCTATAAAATCAAACCAACAACAAAACAATAGAAAGCAACCATATTATGAAGACTACAACTAAACCGGAAGTGCTTAAAGTATCAGACTATGCCCTTATCCATGACATTCCCACCTATGCCTTCAATTACTTGGCGTGTGGGGAAGATGAAAGCCTCGCCCCTGATGACATTGAAAACATTGAAGAGTGGAAAAAAGACTACTATCTTGCCTACCTCGTTGAAGGCCAGCAGGTTGCCCTTCATTCTGCCACTCCGGCTTTCGGTTCACCCTGCCCCTGCGTAAAATACTATGTCCTGCCTCGCTTTATGGGGGCCGTCCTGTCATGGATAAATCCGGGTTGCCGGATGACTAACTGCTACCTTGAACTTAGGCTTACAGACGGTAGCCGGGTAAAGGTGTACCTGAAAGGGAATCAAACCCTGCGTAGTACTATCCGCAACCTGATTGGCTTAGTAGAAACGGGGCATACTTTCACCGATATGAACGGGCACAATGTATCCCCCCGTCCCCGTGATATCGTTAACTTCTGGATTCGTACAATGCACGGGCAAACTCTTGCAACCGGAAGAATATAAACCATTCGCGGCACGTTCCGGGGAATCAAAATTGTTCCACATGGAACATTTAAACCCCGGAACCCCCGGAATCCCCGGAACCCGTCAAATAACTCTAACCAAATAGAAAGATAAAGTAGAAAGACAAAGGAACAATTCCCGCCCCCGGAATGCGGGGGATATCGGGTGCAACGGGTTCCGGGGATTCCGGGGAACAATTTGAACCAATCATAAATTACAGACCGTGAATAACTACGCCGCCCTACAAAAAAGTATTTGACAAGATAAGAAAATCTGCTAAACTGAAATCATCCAGCGGGGGACAAGCCCCGCAACAATAAACCAAACAACAATAAACTAATAGAAAGAATAAAGCAATGAATACTACATCCGCAAACCTCAACAGTGCCGCCGCCATTAATGCCCTTACTGAACGGGCAAATGCCGCTATCGATGCCGCCGTAGACAAGGTGCGTGACGACCTCATGAAGAATAATCAGAATGACTATGTCATCCCGGTGAAAAACATGGGGCATAACCTGAAACAGGTTGTCCGAGATAATGCCGCCTATGGTCTGGCCGCCCTTATTACTCACCGCATGCTGATGCTAGTGGCCGAACGCCTTCGCCAGTTTGAAGGCAAGGTCTATAACGTCCGAGTAGAACGGATGATGAATGACTGTCTGGCCGCCGCAATTACACAAAGTGTTGAAGCGGACATTAAAATCCGAGCCTATATAGATAGAAGTCACTACTCATGGCCGAAAGTGGTGTTTCATCATATCCTCCCCGGCATGTATGATAACATAAATATTTCCTTTAACTTTGACGTCAATGAGCTGACGCAGAAGCAGAAGCGGATTGTCACCGGGAGGGACATGGAGAAATTCATTGAAGGAATCTTCAATGATATGGTTCGCCTTGATACCAAGCTTCAAGAAATTGAGGATTCAAACTACCGCCTTTGCAATTCCGACTACGTGTGCGCCTATTTTGCACAAGCCGTTAAAGTGGAAGAACAAGTGGAGAGCTTGAAGCAAGGCCTTAAAAACCTGACTGGTGCACAATACTATCGCTTCGACTATAACCACACAACCGTTTCCACCCTTCCCTCCTACAGGGCATGACTTAAACCCCGCCCCGGCTACCCTATTTATTAGAACCAACAAATAGCTCTAACCAACCAATCAACAAACCAAACAATAAAACACCATGAGAACCTACATTGAAAAATTAGGCAAGGAATACATTGAAGGCAGAAAAGAAAGTGGCAAGTCTCCCTTGCGGACCGGATTATACGGAGAGCGTTTGCGCTCCATGTCATGGAAGCGCACCCGACTTTTCTCCTATCAAACGCACGTTGCCACCGTCGACCGCCGAGGTAAAGTACTGTATGTTACGACCAAAAAATATTCACAAACCACTACCCGGCAAATGTGGGATATGGAACGGCTCGCAAGTTGCAACGGCTTTCATATCGTACCTACCGAACGCGTTGAAGATTATGCACATATCCTTGAAGGATAGTATCATACATATTAAAGTAAAAACCTGATAGAGTATTATCTTTTCCCTTAGAACCGACAAAGAACACTACAAAATTATGACTGCATTTGACATTGATATTAAGGGCAGGAAACGTGATGAACTTTCCCGCACGGAATGGCTTAAACTCACAAATCAAATCAATAAACTTCAACCTGCAATCTTTTCTTTTAAGGCTGGTGTAATATCCCATAGGATAGACAGGCCTTCCGAATGGGATGGAGAAGGAACGGTATATGTTAAGCCGTACATGCGGCCCTACGCAATCGAACTGGAACGCACACACAATGGCGCGTGCATTGTCCGGCTCCACAAGTTGAAGTGGAATGGCACGGTGTGGAAACTTGCGGAAACGGCGGCTCTGACTGTAGGGGATGCTATAGAACTGGCAAAGCACTTTATTGCGGTGGTTAATCAGAACTGGCAGGAAGTGGGGTTGCGTATTGCGCAAGAAGCGGGGGCGGTGGACTTCATGGTTGATGGTAGCCTCACCTATATGCGCTTCCGATTCCTCACGCCCGATAAGGAATCCATGAATAAACTTAACTCCATAAAGGTTCGCAAGCTGGCAGAACGTTTCTTCCTCCCCTGCATGGTGAAGTTTACGAGCAACAAATGGCACGATGAATTGAATCTGGAAACCGTGAAGCTCGTACTCCGTTGAACCTTTAGAACTCTCACATAGCTCTATAGTATGACCTCCGAAAAAGAATCTAACGTCGTCATCCTCCGCAAGAACTGTCTCCACCACATCGGGCGAGCCGATAGGCTTCATGCCTTGTGGAGCCTCGTGGAGCACCTCCATTCGGTAGTGGACATTGTTGCCCTCGTAAGTGCGCTGGTTTGTTTAGGATACCTCCTTGCCACTGGTGAACTTCTCATATCGTACCTTACATGGTGCATCATCATCACGGGCTGGTTTGTCTTCCAGCTACTGGTAGAGTGGGGCATTGACATCATACGCCGACGCCTAAAGCGGCATCAGTTGGAGGCAAATCGCCTCGCCCGTTGCCTTGAAGATATGGGATTCACTCGACCTATCTTCTAATTAGAACCCCCACATGGCTCTACAAAAACCAAACAGATATGAAACCCATCGCACTCGCTCAACAAATCATGCTCCTTCATTCTTGGGCACGGGATAATAATGGTCGTACCGGAAAACTTGGAAGCCCTATGGTTCTTCCTGCCCATGTCAAGGGAGAGTTCTATATTCCCCGGAACCCGGAGGATAATATTCTCCAATCTGAACAGACCAAATTCCTGATTGAATCCTTTGGTATTGGGGAGGTATTCACGTCAGGCATCTTCTTCGCGATTAGGACACTCTACGACCCGAATGCCTATGAGGATAGAACGGTGCGCATCATTCGTCTCAACTACCATAAGGTGAAGCGCGGAGAAAATCATGATTATGTGACCCTATTTTCCTACCATAATTTTTACGCCGTTAGGTATAGCAAAACCCTTTACGACGCTATGTTTAAGGCCCGCCCATCTCTTGCCCGCTCCGTTAAATTGGGTTGTATATTTCCTACGGAGCCGGGTGCGGAGATTCTGTCCATGACGCCTGACCACATGGTGCTTAAAATGAGCACGCTATCTAAGGATGAAATCCTTTCACTCCACAAGAGTTCCTTCCAATGCAATCTAAGAGTTTAACATCTAGAAACCTCACATCACTCTACAAAAACAAAACAGATATGAAACCCATCGCACTCGCTCAACAAATCATGCTCCTTCATTCTTGGACTAGAAATAATGAGGGAAGCACCGGGGAACTTTGGGATACTATTATCCTTCCCTCCAAGATTAAATCTGAACTCTATATCCCCCGGAACCCGGAGGATAATATTCTCCAATCCGTGCGGACTAAGTTCTTGATTGAAGCCTTCGGAATCGGCAAGGTAATCATGACAGATACCCACTTCATCATCCGCACACTTTATGACCCGAAGGCATATGGGGACCACACGGTGCGCATCCTCCGGCTAAACGCGCCAGAGACGCGGCGAGGTAAGGATTGCATGTATGCCACGGAAATTTATTTCTGGGGACATCACGCCGTTCGATATAGCGAAACCCTTTACGACGCTATGTTTAAGGCCCGCCCCTCGCTAGTCCTCGCCACCAAGATGGCCTTCCCCCTATCAATCGAAGGCACTCCGATTTTGACGATGGCTCCCGACGACATGCGGCTGAACATGGGGACCCTGTCCAATGAGGAAATCCTCTCACTCCACAAAGGTTCCTTCCAATGCAATTTGAGAGTTTAACCCAACAATTTCTTGCACTCCTTCGGGTTTCCCGTTTAACTCGGGAGATAATGGAGGAACAGAAAAAAGAATACGAACGAAATCCAAAAAGTTATAACCACTTCTATCAAGAATATGTTAGAACCCAAAGACTATCAAAAATATATCGACGAGGACATCAACCCCGGTGACTACATTGTCAGAGAACTGGGTGGAGAGTATTACGTGGGACAGGTAATCGAACTTTCCCCGAACTTCTACAGATACAAGGTCATAAATGCTTTCCCGCCGGGCGAGGCAGTTGTCCGTCATGAAGAGGCAATCAAATGTTACCCTGCACCTCTTCGGAAGTTTAAGGAAGGGGACGTGGTAATTTGTAGAGAACATATAGGTAAATGGACTGTAATGGAGGACGAGAAGGATTCCGTTCTTGTAGGTATTAAGGATAAATGTACAGGGACTATCAAAGCAGTAACCCCTGCCTCCCTCCTTCTCATCAGACCAATAGACCTGCATCATCGATTCAAATTTATCAACGGGGTTCTTTGGGACTTCAAGAAGAACCAGTCCGTACACATCGACCCTTCATGGGAGGGAACCACTGGAATGGAACGCCTCTGCAATCTTCTGAATGAAATAGATAAAGACGAAAAGACAGAGCTTGACAAATAATAAATCCCAGATACTATTATCCGTACATGAACACCACAGAACCAAACAAATTGAGCCTCGATAATATTCAGGAAGAGGTAGCCCGCATTCTCACCGAACCGAAGTCTATCATGTTGAAGGAAAGACTGCAACGGGAGTGGGATGCAGTCCCCACATTCAACCTGCCCGTCGACGCGCCTGCGGATGCGGTTGCCGAGAAGGCTCTTGAACTGGGAGACTACGCCTCCAACATCTTTGATATTGAACCCCCGCCGCTGGCGGGAGTTCAGTTCATCATGGCAGAAGTCGCCGAGAACCTCGTCACTGTGAAGGAATACATTGCCTTCATGCAGGAGCTTGAGAACCCCGGCAAGGCGTGCAATATCTTTACAGATTCCCACGTCATGATTAAGGCACTCGTCCTCTTCATGGCCATTCACCTCTTGGTAGCGTATGCCAGTCAGAACGACCCGGACCGCATTGATGAAGAGAAGGGAGGCATCTCCGCATTCCGTCTCTTCTCCGTGGCGAGCAACGTAATTTCCATGAATCTATTGGAACAATCCACTCTCACCTTCGTAGATAAGTCGGAGCTTGCCGAGAAGGAAGCCAACGCCCGTAAAATTATTCTGCCCCATGAGGCCTAAGGCAATGGAGATAGGCAATCCTAAAAACATGAGCGTGATGGAGTTGGAGGAAGCGATTGCATTCTTCAATAGCTCCTACTACAATGAGGGGAAGACCCTCATTCCCGACACGGTTTACGATACACTAGTAGAGGAACTGCGTTCCCGTTCCCCGGAATCCAAGGAACTCGATAGTCTTGGGGACGACGTACAACGGGGAGCCAAGACCTTCCGGCATCCCAATCCCGTCCTGTCTCTCGCCAAGATTCATGAGGGCAAGGACGGAATTGGTATGGACCAGCTTCGCGGCTGGATTGCTGGACGTGATGTCGTGGTTGAACCGAAGTATGATGGCCTCACCCTCGTTCTGTACATTGAAAAGGGGCGGCTCGTCAAGGCTGTTACCCGTGGCAACGGAACCGTGGGAGAAGTCATCCCCCTTGATAAGGTTCTCTATATGGTCTCGCCAAGTTACGGCAATTACACGGGAGCTATCCGTGGGGAAGTGGTTGTGGCTAAGAGCAACGAAGGGCAGGTGGAAAGCATGGGGTACTCCAACCTCCGCGCCTGTGCCGTTGGTCAACTCCGCAATAATAAACTCAAGTGGTCTGACTGGCTCATTACCTTCATCCCGTTCGATGCAAGTCCCTTCCCGGAGGGTGTTGAATCCCGCATGGAACTGCATGGGTGGCTGATGGAAATGTTTGACCTCGTAACCCTCCCCAATGAATGGCCAGAAGGTGAAGCCCTGACGGATGAATACATCCGGGACATGGCCAAGTACCTGCGCGACGACATCGCATATCCTACTGATGGTATTGTGTTTAAGTTGAACCAGAAGAATGCTATTGCCGCGGCGGGAGAGGCTACCGCCCATCACCCGAAGGATGCCGTTGCCTTTAAGTTCAACCCGCAGGGAGTTGAAACTACCCTTCGCGATGTCATTTGGCAAGTAGGAAGGACAGGGGTATTAACCCCGGTTGCTGTCTTCGATACGGTGAAGATTGGTGGAACCAATGTATCCCGTGCCACCCTCTCCAACGTGGCTAATGCGGCCTCCTTCCACATTGGTGATACCGTGGAGGTGATTAAAGCCGGGGAGATTATTCCGTACATCCGCAAGGTTCGCGGCTGTGGCAATACGGTTTCCGTTGTCCCTCTGACCTGCCCCTGTTGTGGCTCCGCGTTATCCTCTAGTGACCTCAACATCTTCTGTACCAATCCGTTGTGCAGGGATAAGGTAGCGGCCAAGCTGGAATACGCATGCGGTAAGAACGCACTGGACATCGATGGCATGGGACTTGTATTCTCACGTATGATTGCAGACAAACTGCTCGCCGGGGAGAATGATGTAGAGCCTCCGACCGCAGAAACTGCTTACCTCCACCACCCGTTCCTGCTTCTCATGTCCGGCACGATGGACAATCTCATCAACGGAATCCCCGGAACCCAAGGGTACAGAGGATTCCTTGAAATCGTGGAGGAACGGAAGCACCATGCAACCCTTGCTCAATGGATTACTGCGATGGAGATTCCCCATGTCGGTTGCACCCGTGCGGAAAGTCTCTCCTATGCTTACCCCAATCTCTACGCTTTCCTCACTCTCTTCCCCGAAGATTTAAGGAACAAGCGTCATGCGGAGTTCGGCCCCCTGATGACCGAGGCAATTCTGAATTACATGGAGACCGTGCCAACGTGGAACGAGATGACGGCAATGGTTATGACAGGAGATATTCCCAATGCCGAGGGCAATGTTCCCAAGAGCACTGCGTTGCGGGGAGTAAACTTCGTCATCACGGGAACCCTGTCCCAGCCTCGCCATGTATATAACCTACTTGTTCAGGACATGGGAGGCACGGTCAAGGAGAACGTGTCGAGGAAGACCAACTACCTAGTCGTCGGTAAGGAACCGGGGGAACACAAGCAAAAGATTGCGAGGCTCCACAAGATTCCTTCAATTACAGAAGAAGAATTCATGCAAATGATTAACCCTTCAATTACAAATGAAGAAAATTCCTAACGAATTCACCCGTAATCCCTTCACCTGCCGCCTCATTTTCCGTGAGGCGGGGGTAGCCATCTATGAGCTAACCCATAAAGGAAGCGGGAAGGTAAACAATTATGAGGTTGTCATCATCCGTCAGCACAAAGCGGACAATGATTTCATCAAGGTTAAAGCCGGAGATGAATATCTCCCCAGCACCAGTGAGTGGGGCCAGTATGGATGGACATTCCCCACTCTTGAACTCGCAAACTACAAAGCCAAACATTTAATTCATGAACGTTCTATGGATAAATCAGGAAGTCACACTTCCGCTAACTAAATCAGTAATAGATAAACAGGTTGAGGCCGCAGAGATAATGGGTCGTATCTGCTATAAAAGCGAACCGAAGGGCGACCCCATTGCGTTTCTCTCCCGTATCATTAACCGCGGACATGAAAGTGTCATCGAGCATATCAATATTCCCGCAGTCCTCTCGACGGACAGAGCGGTGACACATCAGTTGGTACGACACAGACATGCCGTTTTTTCCCAAGAAAGCCAGAGGTTCGTCAACTACGACCGGAAGGGAATCATTTGCTTCGTCCGTCCACAGTTCTTTAACGACGAGAAGGTTGACCCGAAGACCATTGAAGAGTTTAAGGATACCTGCCAGAACCTTGCGGAGAAGTACGTGGAACTTGTCCAAGGAGGACTGCCTCCCGAAGAGGCGCGGGGGTTGCTTCCGAACTGCACGGCTACGGTGATTGGCGTGACCGCTAACCTCCGCGAGTGGAGGCACATCTTCCGTATGCGACTAGACGGTGCGGCCCAGCCGCAAATCCGTGCGCTCCTTCTGGCCCTCCGGCAAAGGATGGAATTGAAGTATGACCTCGCATGGGCATTCAAGGACATCCCAGTTGATACTAACCGACTTCATTCCGTTCCAGAACTATGGGCAAAATAAGTCTCAAGAAGTATCGGGAACAGATGGCGGCCAACATGAAACACCCTCATGGGAAGCGTCGAAGAGGAAAGTTCAAGTGCAAGAAATATGGAGACAAATTTTACTGGTATCGAGATAGTCCCGCGGAGCAAAGGAAGTTCTTGAGGGAGACAAAAGCTAACAAGCTTCGGTCTCGCATCATGCCTGAACATAAGCAACTTATCCATGCCTCTCTCCGGTCGAAGAAACAACTGACCGAGGAACAACTAACCTATGGTCGCATCCTTGCGTCCAATAAAATATCTACTGGTGCAGTTGGAGAAACTACCCCAGATGAAACCCCTAGCTGGATTAAGGAGGACAACTCCTTTTTCTTCCAGTTTAAATTTCATGGCTATTTCATCAACAGTAGAGTTCCTGTGGCTCTTGTTGGAAGTTCCTCTGCGGCTCTGGAAATATGCAGGAAGGCGTACAAGTTCGCACGGAGAATTACAAGGAAGTGGACAGTCAAAGAGGGATGTTTAACTCTACCCTCTCCCCGCCTCTTCGTCATAGCCAAGATGTCTATTCGCAAATATATCAACAAACAAATTTACAAGCACCTCACAAAATAGTATGCACGCGCACGAAGCAATCAACGCAATCGTTTCAACCAAGGTAAACTCACAGGCTTTCCCCGACCTGCCGGAAGGAAAGGAATCCATGAACGATGCCGTCAACCACCCGAAGCATTACACCTCACACCCCAGCGGAATCGAGACCATAGAAATTACTGGCAAGCTTCCCTTCGCATTGGGGAATGCCGTCAAGTATTTGATGCGGTCACAGTACAAGAAGGACCGTATTGAAGACCTCAAGAAAGCACGGTGGTATTTGGAGTACCACGCTAAGCACTGGTCCAAGGTGTTTGAAACGTTTGACCTTTACCTTATCCTTGAACAGTTCAGGCGTACAGTCATGAGCCATAGCTACCAACGTAGCCCCGAAGATTCCATTCTGGTACGGCTCTTCTATATCTGGGCGCATGATAAGTTGGTTGAGGTAAACCCCGCATCGGAATTGCAACGATGTATCGGCGAGATTACCCAGCTAATAGAATCCCTCGAAGCGAAACAGAACTAAAACAAAAACCCCGGAAGATATTTCCTTCCGGGGTTTTCGCTTAGAACCCAAACAACTTACAGTCCAAACAGAATGATGTCGTTGCGGGTTCTTTATACCATGCAGTACCTATGATGTCAATACCTAACTGACAGGAACTTCGTTTTTCTCAATGCTCGCCATCAGTTCGGCGAGCTTTTTCTTTTTGGTTTCGAGTAGTTGTTCGAGCCTCTCTATCTCTTCGACGTAATCGTGGCACGCATGCTTGGCCGCGTCCTCATAGGTGAGGAAGACAGTATGGTTGAGATAGCCATTATCTATGGTTCTGAATCGGTGGTTGATGTATTCGATTCTGACACGAGAAACGAAACATTCAAAGGCGACATCAGATACTTCAACGGCTCTCACTGTGGGCATGCCACCGCAATGTACGTTAATGAACACCGTGCATCCCTTATACAGGGGGAGCTTGCTAGCTTCTTCTGCTGTGAATATTGAGTTCATACGGAGGGAAGTATGTATCAACTTGAAATAATGTCAAGAGCTATTTTAGCCAGCAGTCAGATTCAATATCGAAGTGAGCCTTTACTGATAGGTCGCAACCACATAAGGTACAATAGAGAGGGGCCGCCCCATTAGTCAGGTCCGCAAGCCCGGAAATTTTTTCCTTGAGGAATTTGCGGCCAGCTCCTTCGGCTCCACATGTGGCGCACCCCTGTTTCTCTAAATCCGGAGGAGGCGTAGAGGTAGCATAAGGACAGGAGGCGCAGATAGCATAGCGGCGGCGGGCTTCTGCCTCGTCTACAAACCTGTGTCCCCGTCGATACCAGAGAACCATAGTACCGAAGAAGGCCAGTATCTTCTTGGCACTCATGGGTTCATACTCCTTCCATTCAATTCCCTTATCTCCGCAGGTGGTGCAGTACTGGGGAGGGAGAGAAGCGCAAAGCTCTGATTCAAAGAGCGCAACTTGAAAGGGTTCTCCGTTATTCATGAAGAGACGTGCGACGGATTTGCGGAGTTGTTCCAGTGAACCCGCGGAAACCTTGGTTCCCTTGAGCCTGACACTCATGGATTCAGGGACAATAAACTTCCAGCCTCCCGGAGGGGTGGCCATGATATGATTGGGTACTATACGAAAAGAGGGCATGGGAGAATTATATCTCCCATGCCCCCGAAGGTCAAGGATATAAACAGAGGACTACTGCTTCATCCGATTATGAATTTCCTCCGCACTCAATGCCCCATCAATCTGAATGCTACCCTTCCTCATGAGGTTGATAATGAGTTTCTTCTGCTCTTCGATTAGGCGTTTGCCCTCGTCCGCGGTATTAGACTTCTGCAATTCGCGGTTGAGCTTCGCGATAGCCTCACGTCCTGCTTGCGGGCTGATGATGTAGGGCATGATGCCTTTCATGGCCGCGCCGTAGGTCTTGGCACTCATACCGGAAGTCTCAATCGCGGAAGCCAGAACTTCCTTCCGCAGAGCGGGGTCAAGCATGTTTGTAATTTCCGTAACAAACCGGACACTATTGACTAGCTTGGTGAAATTCTTCACGGCATCCGCGGTTTCCACGGCTTCCATAGATTCCACATCCACCCCGGATTCCATTCTCTTGTAGAAGTCCGGACGAAGGACGCTCATTCGCTTCGACTTAGTGACCGCCGCGTTGGCATTCTTTAACCCGGCGGCAAGGGCTTCGGTCAAATCCTTCGGACGACGGAGACCAGTACCAAAGGTCTGTAACCCGTATGCCGCGGCACTCATGTCAGGTGTATCGCTAAACAATTGTTTACCCGACTTGACTGCCCAGCCGTAGAAGGGAATCTTTTTATTGGCAACCGTCGCGACACGTTCAAGGACTTGCCATGTATGTCCACTGCCGAACGAGGGGTTCAGCCCTGCGGCCAACAGGATTGCGTTGCCGACTGCCGGGAGAACGTTGACGCTTTCATCACCGGAGAGGCTATGCTTGTAATTGAAGTCTTCCTCATTAAACAATTCAGAAGCTGTGTTCAGAAGGAGGGATTCTTCAAGCACCGTATTTTCCAGCAGGTTTTTCAGTTCGGCAATCTTGTTCATCCCCCACTTGTCCACATCCATATCCATGAAGAGGCTGGGCAGGGTTTTGGCTAACACCCTGATGGTCTTGAACGGGTTCATGTATTCAAGGTTCAAATACTCGAACTCATGTCGCTTCATATCTATGATGCCAATCAAGTCCCCGAACTTATCATAGTCAGGAATTAGCCCACTATCTGCCAGCTTCCTCATGACTTCCGCGTCGTCAATGATTTTACGGTCATCGTCATCTCCCAAGACACTGGCGATAATCTGTCGGGCAACCCAGGAAGAGACCGCAGAGGTTGCAGAAATAGTTACTAAGGAACCAGCGATGCGAACGAAAGCGCGTCCCAAGAGGTAAGCCCCCTCCTTCTTCATGCCGTTATTGATAGCCCACACACCGTCTACCCCTTCACCTATGGCGTGGCCAAGGTTGTAGGCTACAGACTGGAAGGTATGGTACTGGAACATGAAGAACGGAGCCGCAACTATATTCAGGGTTTTCACCCACGAAGGAGTACGCGAACCCGTGGGGAGCAAGCTCTTCACCATGTGGGCAGTATACCTGTCCACATAAGCATCCCAACTCTGGGTAGTCTGGCTCGCGTCAAGGAGTATCTGGTCCCGCGCATTGGGGTTGGCCTTGCCCATCGCCCGTGCCAGTTGTACCTTTAATTGGGTATCGGCAATCGCTCTCTGGTTAGTGAAGAGAACAATCTTGGCCGCCGCGTCCGGCAAGCCATAGGCGAAGGACATCGTTTTGATGGGCCATGCTACGACTTTGCCCGCCATCTTGGCGGCATCCTTAGCCACCTCGCCCTTCGTCCGTTCCTGTTTCTCGTTCAGAGCTTCGGCCAGTTTGAAGAAGGAATCCTCATTCACTTCTTCAAATTCTCCTGCCATCTTACTGAACTCGTCAGACTTCCAGACGTTGCGCAGGAACTCCCCTTGACCTGCGTCCAGCAGACCAAGCTCTTGCCAGTAGCGAATCTTCTCGTTGTACCTGTCTTCCGCGGCCAGCAGTCTATCCGCGGAAGCCTGTGAAGCAAGGTCCTTGCCCTGTGATAGCCACCATAGCTTACGCAACTGGACCCAGTCCCCGACAAGGTTTGCGATGTCTTTACTCCCCGTGAATGGAAGTGCACCCGCATGGGTCATTTGAGCTACTGTACCATATAAGTTACGTAACGCGGAATTAGGACTCGCTATTAAGACAGAAAGGTTAGCCAAGCCACCCGCCTTACTCCACCATCCTTGCCCCTTGCCGGACTTCTGCCAGTACTCGCGGACCTTCTTATAGTCGTCCGTCCTGCTATTCAGGATGTCGTCGCTCGGCCTGTAGATGTGGTAGATGGCATCGGCTACATCCTTGTCGGCGTACATTCCGTTCAACGCATTCTTCGTATTCTTCAAGGAGATTTCCACCATGTCCGAGGTACGGTTCGTGGAAGCCGGGGGTACGACCACACCCTGCGCTTTCAGTACGGAGGCATACTCGTCAGCAAGCAACTGGTTCACAGCAATCTTCGACTGCATGGATAGGGTATTCTGTAACGTCCCAATGGCATCCCCAATGGTGAGGTCGCTAAGTTCATACATAGCTTTCCTCTGCCATTCGGGCAAGCGTTTCCGCTGGGCCAGCGCATCTTCATTCGTCCTCTTCTTGGACAGAACTTCGTCAATGGCCTTCATGGCATCGTTCACCGCAAGACGGGAGAGTTCCGGATACTGCAACACTTTCAAGTCGGTAGCGGAGATGACGTTGCCCATATTGTTCGCCCCCATGAGAATGCCCGCCTGACCCCGGAGAAGATTGAGCGTCTTGTCCAGTCGTTCTGCGGCATTCATATTCGGAGCGTTCCATATCTGGTCAATGGCCGAAGTCGGGATAGTGGGGATGGCCTTGTTCACTTCGGAAGCCACGGATGCCGGGGATTCAAGACTGCCGATTTTGTCCGCAATCGTTTCTCCCGGAAGGTCGGAGAAGACTTCGGCGAGGAAACTATCTCTGGCTTTCATGTCCAGAGTTTCCTTCGTCTCTGTCATCTTTGACTTCGTGCGATAGTCTGCCTGTGCTATCATGCTCATGGCCTTATCATATATGGCACTGATGTTATGGCCATCTCGCAGGTCCGCAAGCATTTGAACCGCGCCGAAGTTGTTCTGAATGAAGTCCAGAATGTCCCTGTTCCTGTAGTTCTTGGCTACACCTTCGAACAGAAGTTTATAATTCGCGGATGCTCTCGGTGGAGCGGATACCAGCGGAAGTTTCAACTCGTCGTGGAGCGCGGCCAATGCTTGCATGTTGTCCAGCACTTGGCTTACGTTTTCGGACAGTTCTCTCTGGTGCGCTTCGGCATGAGAGATTGCGGCTTCCTGCAACAGTTTCGTCAGACCGTCGTATTTCTGCGCCAGTTCTCCGTTGGGGTTTGCGATGATGTCCTTCATCGTCCGGGTGAAGTCTCCGGCATGGCGTCCTACGGCCATGTAGGTGCGATGAAGATAATTCATCTCCGCGGCGTTGTCAGCCATACGGCTATCTCCAATGAGCTTGGCAATAGAGATTTGCGTTGCGGCAATTTCTTTACGGGAATCGGCGATGACGTTGTGGACCAGTTGACCTACAACCCCTTGTGACAGAAGCCACTGTTCAGCGGCATCCCGCTTAGCCATATACTCCGCTTGTTTTTGACGGCGTGCATTGAGGATAGCGTTGTCTCGTTTCAGCCACACGGAACCAGCAGGGGTAGCTACGCCAGCGCGAGTTACACCTGCCCTCTTTGTTGCGGCATGGAAATCCTCATTGGCTTCCCGGATGATTTGTTTAGCTTCGGCCCGTGCCTTAGCGATGTCCTGAATCATAGGAGCGATGGCGGGATGGTTTGTACTCTCCGCATAGAGATAGTCATTGCGAAGGTCGGACCACCTGTCCAGAAGTTCCTCCATAGAGAAGGGACTATCCGCTTCGTTAATCATATCCGCGAGATAGTTTTGCGTGTCGCGGGCAAGGCCAAAGTAGGTGGCTTCCAGATTGGCATTCCCCGTCGCGGAGATACGAGAGCCAAGGTCGGAGAGCGATTTGTGAATCTGCTGGGAGAGCATGGGGAGAGCTACCTGCTTGTCCAGCATGGCTCCATATCCTTTGCCGCTCATGTCTTTAATCCGGCGCATCATGTCGTTGATTTCCAATCGCCCTTCACTATTAAGCGCAAGGGAGTTAGCCAGACGCACCGCTTCCGCGTGCCTATTGACGGCATCGGTGACAGTCTTCTTAGCCAACGCGATACGGAAGTCGCGGGTCTGTTCATGCTGACGAACTTCTGCTTGAGCCTCTGCGTTAATGCGTGCAACAGTTTCAGGGTCAATGTCGTTGTCCATATTCCCCGACATGTCAAGAATGGACTTGCTCCATTTCTTTCGCGTAGCGGCATCCCAGCCCAGATTATCCGCACGGCGTTGAAGCATATCGCCGATTTTGTCAATGCGTTTAATACTGCGTTCATACGCCGCATTAACATTGGCCATTTGTTCCAGCACAACCAGCTTCTGTTCCTCGGACTTAACATTGATGCCAGCCTTGTCCCAGTTCTTGGTTGCACCCAGCCATCCGTTCTTAATACTAGTTACCCAGTTCCCGGCCTTCGTGCCAATGATTTCTGCGCCAAGACCGAAGGACAGTCTCCGGGTCATGTCAGTCTCATAGGCCATCGGGTTAAAATAATCTACCCCGTTGCCCATAGTATAATCCGTATCGTCTACCTTCCACGACGGAGTGCGAGGCATATCGAACCACTTGCCGGGGGCCATGTCCGCGACGCGGGCCACATAGGAATCCCATTCAGCCACGCGTTCTGCGGCGGTGGTTCCGTCCATATCGTCCGCAGTTTGTCGCACGTCCCTAATCAAATCCTTAAGCCATTCGACGAGGCGCACATGAATAGGCTTCCGGCCTCCCGCCGCTTCGGCATAGCGAGCCAAATCCGTGATGGTGATATTGTCTCCGCTAGCTTCCGCTACCATGAAGTTCATGACAGGATTGGAGAACGCGACACTGGCAAATTCGTCCGGGCCGCGGAGACCATAGTTGAGGTCGGAAGCGAGCGCGGCGATGGCGTTCATCTCATTGATGTCCACGCTAGCGTCATACATAGCGGAGAGACTATCGACAATGTTGTTGTAGTTCTCTGCAATCGCGCTTCTAATCCTATCCATCCGCTGGGAATAGTCCGTGTTGGTGGTACGAAGATGACGGTCAATGAGGTGGATGACTTCGTGTAGTACCGTTCCCGTTACGCTTTCAATCGGGTTATCCCGGTTCACGTACAGGTCAATGACACCGCCGACAAGCTTCCCGTCCGTGCCGTTCATGTAGGTGATACTGGCGGGGGAAGAGATGTTCGCCGGAGCATTGGTTGCACGGATAGCGACGTCCAAACCAGCGGCATGCAGTGCGCGGAGCACTCCATCAATGGCCGCGGCCTGTGCGGGGGAAGCATTAACTTGAAGGTCCGAAAGGATGCCGTAGGCATTTGCGCCAGTCCCATCCGTCGGGAGATTGAGAGCGGAGACCTTGTCTCCCCACTTGGTGCTGGGTGTCCCTCCCTCACCTGTGTTGTACATGCTTGCGTGCGGAGCGATGACAATGGTTTCTCCCGTGTTGCTGGTAATCATGGGGGCGTTAATCCCGGTCATCTCGTTCAGGGAGACGAGCTTCGCGCCGCGCTCCAATGGCGTACCATAGGAGAGCCACGCACCAGTATTACTATCGAACGAGGCGATTGCCGCATCCATGTTATCCACGGAAGCGGTAGCTTCTGGGGTAACTACTCCCGTCTCTACCATAGCAGTGACGGGGGCAATAGCATTGTCCCTCTCCTTCCGGGCAATAGCTACCGGGGATTCCGTGGGTTCCGTGGTAGCCGTCGCTTGCGGGGATTCCTTGGGTTCCGTGGTAGCCGCGGCTTCCGTCAATCCGTTAATAACGTTAATGGCGGCATCAAGGTCCTCGTCCCCTGTAGTAATGATGGACAGGTCGTCGTCTACTTCGATAACCTGAACCCGGTCTCCCATAGCATCAAGGGCTTCGGACAACATGGTGCGCATGGTGTCGAGGTTTTCCTTATTTGGGAATGACAGGGTATTGGGCAGGTCGTTAATGGCTTCTGCCATGAATGAGCTTGCCGCGGCACTGCCCTCATAGGTATATATTTCGGAGGCCCGTTCCACTAGGTTGCGGAACTGGGTGAAGTTGCTGATGCCCATACGGGTTGCTCCTTCCACCCACGCCTTGCGGGTTTCATCGGAGACTGCCAGACTTTCATGGGCAATGGATTTGTCCACCCATTCGCGGGCAACTTCCGCGGCATCCCCCTTCTCCCCGGCAATCTCGATAACCTTCTTTCCGGTTTCTACCAAGCTTTCCGGCACATTGTTTTTGGTAATGGCTTTGCCCGTTTCCTCGATGATGTTGCTCGCATCTTTCGTAATATCCGGTAGCATGGAAGTAGCATCCTTTACATCGAGAGTGGGAGCGGCTTCGGTTTGGAAACGTATGTTCCCTTCACCAGCTAAGTGGCTACCAACGTAGCCGCCGATACCTCCGAGGAAAGCAATCTTCATAGCCCCACTAATCACTTGGTCAGTAGTGGCAATAGAAGATTCGGAGATTTCTCCGTTCTTCACCAGTTCGGTAAATGCCCATTCTTGGAATTCGTCTGCCAGTTCTTCGGTGGCTCCTTCCACTACGGCCTTGCTCTGGCTGTACAGATAGGAAGCAACGGCAAACGTCTTTTCCTTCGTGTTCATCTCCTTAAATGGCTTGCTTCTCCATCCGGCCATCTTCCGTTCAAGAGTTTGGAATGGAGATTGACCGCGAAGGTTTTTAGCCCCAACAATCTTACGCATGAAGGAATCCATACCTGCGCGGTTGTTGATGAGAGTACTACCAGTAGATACGAGAGCCGCGCCAAAGAGAGCACGCATGTTGGCAATGCTCTGTGCCCTGTTCGTGTTCTCGGCAGTCGGTTCCTTCCCTTCCATCTCCCTATCATAAATGGTATAGAAGATGTCGGAGTAAGCATTCGGTGCAACCTGCGAGATGATGCTAAGATTTACCCCGGCTCCGGCTCCTGCCCGTTCGAGGTTCAACGCCGCAAGGTTGTCAAGGTTGCGCTGAATAGTTCCACTCAAACGTCCCGCCAATCCCGGACGGGCGGCAGGGACAAGAGCTTCTGCCCGCTTCGCTACGACGTTAGCCGTTGCCTTCATGAATTTATTGAGCGCGGTACGTTCCAGTGCACGGCCAGCGAGGCCGCCAACTTTACCAGCCCCCGCGGTTGCTACCATTTGGTAGCCGAGGTTGGCAATCTCCGCAGTATAGTCCGCAAGGATATTGCCTCGAACAAGTTCAGCTTCCGCTTCCTGTTTTTTGTTCAGCTGGTCCCAGAGGGTGCGGGTATGTTCCATCGCCGCACGACTGCCCACTGCATTCTGTGCAAAGAGAAGAGCACCATAGGCGGCGCCCGTCCCAAGGTCGATTGCCTTGTGCGTACCTATCTGTAACCCGCGGAGAACAGAGTTGATGGTGTCTTGCCCTTTCTCCTGCCATGCGGAGAGGATGTCCTCGTCGCTCTTGCCCGCTTCCTTCTGTTCGTTGTAAAAATTCTTGAAGGAAAGGTGCTTGTCCAGATGCTTCATGGATTCAGTCAAGATAGGGTTGAACTGCAAGCCGGAGCCAAGCCACGTATCGCGAAGCGTCCCCAGCGTCTCGTCCAATGCAATGTTGTCCTTCACAAGTTCCTGTGCGGATTTCTTGCGGAGGTTCTGGAACTTCTCAATGGTGCGATTGATGAGACCTTCGTCCGCGCCACTAGCACGGAGAGCCTCAATGCTCTGGTCCATCAGCTTATCATTGTAGAGAGCATTGGGGTTCAGTTCGAGTGTGGCGTTCGTATCAACTTCCTTGGTGTGCGGGTTGTACGCAAAGAGACTGCCACGGCCAACGCCCAAGTCACCCATGCGTGCGGCATGGGAGAGAGAGTTGAGAGCGTCACGGGTACTTCCAATATGGTACTGGTCCATGTACTCCTTCAACCTCTCCGGTCCGACTTCAAAGGCATGGTTGCCCGGCACGCCATACTGCCATGTGCCACGCTTCGTTCCCTTCCTCCATTCCATCAAACTCATTGGGTCAGCGTACTTACCCACACTATTATCCGGTTGGAAGGTAAGTACGTCCGCAATTTGTCCCGCCGTGCTTCGGTAGTTAGCCAGTGCGCCTTTGACTGCATCCATGAGAGTGCCTTTCGGCGTGGCTTTGGCGGTATAGTCCTGAATCAGTTTGGTTACTCCCGCTTGGCGCAGGGCAGATTTTGGAACCCCCGGAAACCTTGTGGCCACGGCTTCCAGTATAGCCTCACTCATGCCAATCTGTTCGGGGTTTTCGACGGTCAGAGGGCGGTCCTTCTGGCGGCGAACTTCCTCGGCAATGACCTTTGCCCGTGCACGTATTGCGTCCATGTCAGCACCGGGGACTAAAGACAGAAGGGCAGAGGCCGCGGCCTCTGGATTGAGAAGCGCGTCGCGAAGTTCGAGATAGGGAAGGCCAGTGTAGTCCTCTTCGAGGCGTCTTACGATTTTATCTGCGGCTTCTATCTGTTCACGAATCCTATCATCAACAGGTTTTTCTTTTTTTGAAATGAGTTTTGCTTGGTCTGTATGGAGTTGTTTCGCATACGCTGTAGCAGATTCCGGGGATTCAATATCTTCCGTACTCCGGGAAAGGTAATCCCCGTAGTCGCGGACAAGTTGGAACATTTTGCTGGGAGACTTGGAAAGGTTGGCGAGTTCAGCAAAAACATTCCCAGTAAATGAAGGTGCTGAATCAGAGAATTCGCCAACGCCAAGCTCCCCCACGCTCGTTTGGCTGGGGGTTTTCTTCTGTATGCCCTCCGTCGAAGAAGAGCGGTGTTTGTCGTAAAGAGCCTTAGCGGCACGATAGTTGCCAATGTCTTCGCGCCTAATCGTATTGATGACGCTTTCTATTTCCTCCGCGGTGTAAGCAATAGGTGCGGTCTCGATGGCTTGTGCCGTAGGTTTACCTGTTCCAACATCTAGATTCGAGTTGAGGTAATCCTTCCGGGCCTTTTCCATTGTGTTGGCAATACCTTTGGCCACCGCCTTTGCGTTCCGGTTTCTGTCCGCGGCAATGGCGAGGAACTTTTCCGTTACCACGGGGTTCCCATCTTCTCCACTTCCGAAGCCAGAGCGGGATAAGAAGGCGGAGTGCGTAGGCGTAAGCTCGGAAGAAGACACAACGGTAATTCCCGTATTGTTGGCAAGCTTCTTAATGGCCTCGCTATCGCCACGAGCGGCGGCCTTCAAATCAACCAGCGCATCTTCCCCGCGGTCTACATAGTCTTTCATGTAGTCGATTCCCTCAAAGCTGTACCCACGGTTTCCTTTGTTCAAGATGTCGAGGGCTTTATTTTCCTCGGCGGTTTTCCATTCTTGTTCCGTATGGGCGCGGGATTTATTTTGCCATTCTACATTATTCGCGTGTTCCGCATCCTTTTTCTGTTTCTCCGCAAAGTCATCAACAGACTTAAAGAGGAAGGTGTCATAGTCTGCGGTCGCCGTCGCTCCCTTCTCGGCACGGGTCTGTCTCTTTTCCGCTAACCTTTGCTCACGGTCCAGTGCTTTCTGTTCTCGGTCCTGCTGTTTCTGCGCTTGCGTCTCTTGCCACGCGGCGTGCCTTTCTGCGGCACGCTGTTCGCGCGCGATACTACTTCCCGACGTCGGAGTGAAGTCGGACATATTGGCGGTACTAAAGTCAATAGCCATGTTTGTTGAGTATTAGTATAATAAGTTTGCCCCACTCATGTGGGTCTTCAACATCCTATCATGAGTGGGGCGAGGGTCAAGTGAAATATGTATTATGTCAAATTTATTTTCGGAAGTCCAAGTGAGTGAACTCCGGTCCCTTCATCAGTTCAGTGTAGAGGGTGAGCTTCGCTTGCGGGTCTTTCTTCCGCAGGGCCTGATACTGGGCGTACTGGCGGGCGAAGCGGGGGTCCCGGATGTTGAGCCGATTCCTGAACATGTTGCTAAGTTCCTTTATTTTGGCGCGTTCCAATTTTTCGAGGGTCTTAATCTCCTTACCAAACTTTTCCGGCTGGGCGTACATGGTTCGGACGCGGAGGTATGTTTGCGCCTGTGCTCTTGCTTCGGGACTGGCCGTATCATCCCTCAAGGTTCGTAGCATACTCTCGGCAGTTCCAGTACCCGCAGTCGTCGGGATGCTCGTGGGTACGGGAGCATTGCCAGAGGGGAGAGCAGAGGCGGGGAACCTAGAGCCAGAGGGGGCGGCAGTGGTTCCCGCGGTAGCTCCCGCGGTAGCTCCCGCGGCAGGCGCATTCTTGGTCCGGCTCTCTACAAACTTGCTATATATCGCGTTCCTCTGCGCTTCCGGCATGGACATGAATGTCTTGAACTTATCCGGGCCAAGCATCTTCTCCGCATGTGCATAGAACCCAGCCGTGGAGGTGTCGGGGCTGGTTGGAGCGGAGGCCGTCGCTTGCCGGGGTGTAGCCGTCGCTTGCGTCGGCATAGCCGGAGATATGACAGGCATCTGCCCACGGCTTATGTTCTGGTCCACGCCACGAAGCATGAGCCTGTCCTCCGCAGAGAGTTTCCCCGCCGCGGCTTGTTGCATGCCCGCCGCATAGGTCGCCCGTTGCTGGGCGGCGTAGGCCGCGCTGTTAGGGTCAACCGCTCCGGGCGTTGCTGGTTCAGTAATCCCCCGCCCGTAGGGACTAGGCGACTGGGCCGCCGCGGGAGCCGCGGATGCCGGGGGATTCTTGATGCCGTGGTTACTATTGGCCGCGGCGATGGTGTTCATCTCCTTCGCGTCGACGGGTTTGTTCGGGTCGTTGTTATTCATTGGACGGAGAGGGATGTCGGGGTTCGTCTTCGGAAGCACCTCGTCCATCGTCTTCTGCTTAATGGACTTGGCGGCGGGGATGCCCCCGCTCGCGCTCGTCTCGCTCGATATGTCTGTACGTTTGGTCGCCATAATTACATGAGGTTAAGTCCGGGGCACTGCATGATGCCACCGTTCTGAATAATGTTTGGAGCCTGATATGTGCCCTGACGATATTTGCGCAGGTGGTCGTTCAGGTATTTGACGGCAAGGCCGTAGCTGTCCGTCCCCATTTGGGTATTGCCCTGCTCGTTATAGACCACGGCCAGCATCATCGCCTTCAATGCGGGAAGACATCCGGGGTAGATACGAACCTCCTTGTCCTCCCATGCCGCGTCATCATAAATGTTGAGGGACAGGCCGCGCAATGCGCACCGTGCCGAAACCGTCATGACGTTGCTCGTAGGGTTATCGTTGATGCCGTTACTGCCCGACAGGACAGAATAGGTGCGGAGGTTCTGTTCATTCAGCCCCATGTCCAGCATGATAGCATGATAGCCGCTGTCGTGCTTGGGATATTCGGAACGGAACCAAGTGTTGCTTTCGAACATGGCCCGGTCAATGATGTTGTATTTCTTGCCACTAGGTGTCCATGCCTCGACAATACTATCATATTCTTCGGGCAGGGAGATAGAACCCCCGCGAGGGATTCCTTCAAAGTCCAAGGTTTCCACGGAATCCGGGGATACCGTGGCCTCGTTCAGCAGGAGGTTCTGCGCTTCCTTCAATATACGACGGAAGTCGACGTTGGACTTGGACGGCGGCTGGTTTGTGATAAGCATACAAAGCTCGTCACAAACATTGCGATAGGTCAAATAGGATTTGGTAATAAATGCCATAAGTTTAACTGGGTGGATAAATGGTTACTTTCTTGCACATCATGCCCCCGTTCCACGGGGATGCGTAATAGGAGGTCACGGGTTTCCAATCTGTGTGGGTAGTCGCCGGAAAGTTCGTATTAAACGCGCCGGGAAGCCACTTGGCGTCCTGATTGCCAATGGTTACGGTTATAGCCAGCGGGCCGTGGAGGCATGCGGGCAGACGGTAATCGCAAAGCGGCGAAGAGAAATACCCACTGTTCGTCGTGAACTGTACCGACGTCCCAAGGCCCCAGCCTTTAGGCCATGTTCCGTCAGGGGAGAAGGCTTCCTCTACCACGGCGGTGCAGGGGCCGGAGTAACTGTCCCTCATCATCCGGGTCTGCGGGAAGTACTTGCCCTCCTGTCTACCGGAGAGGTCGGGCCTCGTATCCCACGGAACCCAACTAACCGCACCGAACACGGCAGGGAAACTGTAGTTCATCGTCGTGGTATATTTTTTGTAGTACCCGATTCCCGGAACCTGCATGTAACTATCTACGGCGTAACAGGGGTTCACCCATTGGCGCAGGACGACGCGTTGAATCTTATCACTTGTCGCGACCTTCTTAAAGGTAGACCCCGTAAGTGCGCACAGGGTAAGATTAAATTGGAAATAGGGAAACTTTTGCCCACTGTAGGATAGCGTCAGTTTATTGACTACATCCGCATTGAGAACATAATCCCCAGCATGGTATTCCTGCTTAGCGGCAGTGGTGCTCTGAACCGTAAGAACCTTTTGCGTATCTAGGTCCACGGTTTCTACGTCAATGTCGAACGCCTTCTCACCGTTAATCAGAATGGGAATAGTGCCATTGATTGCAGACCCTCTGGGATTAGCTATGACTACTAGGTTAAGCCGCCCGTATTGGATGTCCAGATATGCCCCCTGTATCCCGGAAGGAAGCGACCCTACGGAGAACATCATTTCAGAAGTATACGAAGTGTCACGTTGAAAGAAGGTAAGCCCTTGGGCGTTTCCTACGGGGAAGGTCCAAGTTTCGTTCGTAACAATTTCGGCATACAGGGTGGACTGAATAGCCATCTCCATATCTACCCTAACCTGTCCGTCTTCGGTGTACCACGGGCCTTGCGGATTGACGGCAAAGTATGCGTAGTCAAGCCAGAAGGTCCCCGGCGGATAAGTTGTAGGATAGCTGTTCTGAATATACAGGTTCCACAATCGTTTATCACGGAAATAGATGCCGAAGTTTCCTCCCCTGTCAGAGTTAGAACCGTTGGGTTGAGCACTAAGAATCCCGCTAACGCCCATAAAACCTTGGAAGTTAGGGTTGTTAGGGTCGTTTATACCATAGTTCAAATAGGGAATGCCCAGTATCTCGGTAGGGATTACGGAATCTTCTTGAACCGACAGGTCCCAAGATTCCACATTTTCAATAGTGGTCCACCTCGTGTCAGGGACGGTGACGGGAACCAGCGTAACAGGCTTCTCCAACTTCCGGCCATAGTAGGTATTGCCCACGGCATCCGTGTATTTGGTGAATCCTTCCTTCTGCCAATCAGTGTCGAAGTCAGTGCTCGGATTATGTACAATCTTCCGCAGTACGGGATAGACCTGATTGGTTATCCTATCAAACGAGGATTCCCAGAACTCGTCAATCTGGTCGTAGGTGGTGCAACTCTTTCGCGTTTCCTTGTGGCTATATCCTTCATGGACCACCACAGAGGAATCTACACGCCATTGGCTACAGTTCTCGCCGGGGTCGGGAGGGTCAACCGCCGGGACATCGCCGTTCGCTGTCCAGTCAACGGACTGGCTAGTCGTCACGGTTGTGTTGATGCACCGGACAAAACGGGAATCAGGGTTACAACAATTACCGGAGAGGCTGTTCTGTTCCTCTTTCTCCGCAATGTTACTGTTCCGTTTGTACATAGATACAAGGGTGTACATCTGCGTACTCGGATAACTGCCCTTGTCCCAGCCAGCACTAGCGGGTTTATTGTCCAGTTCAAGGAGGGGCATGTGAGGAATGCGGGCCTGACCCGGTTCCTTCCCTCCACCATCGACGGGCCAAAGCGGCGCGGCCCAGACCTCTCTCGATAACTTAATTGCAGTCTGCGCCACCCATTCAGATTCGGGCTGGTTCGTTCCCGGACCACCTTCATCCCACACCGTATCCCCCTTCTGCCATATATTGTAGGGGATGAACTCTTTAACCACAGGTCCCGGCAGGGTTTTATACACACGGATGACCTTACGAAAGTACTTGCGCAGGTGTTCCTCTTCGAACTGGGCTACTTCTTCATATACCAGCTGGGCATCGTATGCCGTGTAGAAATGCTGGTCATAGAAGTCAGGGTCAAGCTTTTCGTTGCTGGGGTCAAACGAGCCAAGAGGGAGCGGGGCATACGCGGAATCCGTGGGTTCCACCCATTCCCGTGTAATCTCGTAGAAGTCCTTCAACTCTTCCGTGTCTGCATCCGGACCCATGAACTTACCCGTAGCGGCAGTATCTTTCAACGTATAGCCGTCACGGATTTTCTTCATGTCCTGAATGTTATATCGGAACTGCTGTTCCGGCGGGACCATGTAGTAGAAACGATAAACATGCTGTCTCGCCGCCTCATTGACGGGTTCGACATGCACGAGAACTGCATCCCGCATGAACGGGAGGAAGGTCGTACCCGCGGTGGGTACGAACGGCGTTCCCAATTCAATGGTAATCTCGCTGGGATTCTTGGCAATCCTCTCAACGAAGAACATCACGTTCTTTACCACAGGAGTGGGAAAGTTAATTATCGGCTCACCCATTGGCCTGTCAGGACTGAACCCATTGCGCCACGAGGAATCCGTGGTTCCAATGGGTATCGTCGGAGGCTGTGGGTTGGAGGCCGGAGTGTTAGGAATCAAGGCCATGTATATTGGTTTGATAGAACGGCATAATTGCATCGGGAAGCGGGGGTGTCCACATCATGCTAATATGCCCGTTCAACGTTAATTGCATTGGTTCTCCCCGCTGAAAACTTACTGTCTCGCCCCGATAATAGGTGCGGTTTGTTCTCCTGTCAATAACATATCCTCGTATGACAAGTAATTTATGGCTTCTCTCCGCGTCAATAATTCTTGGCAGTTGAACTTCTTCACGAGTTTTAACCTGTGTAACCGAAGAGGTAAGGGTTTCTCCGTCATAACGAATTCCTACTTTCCCCCGTAAAAAATAGGCCCATTGGTTTCTGGGCAGTTTCAGCTCACCCTCGCGACCAATAGGAAGGGAGGCATAGAACCGATTCCTTGAGCGGAGTTTTTCAGTACACGCACGGATGCTTTCCTGTAATTGATTAAGATTCTGGGTCAACTCGTTTTCGAGTTGTTCCTGCTCGTGGCTTTTTCGGAACAGATTGAATAGTTTCATTTCTGTCGGAGGGGAGTGTATCTTGTTGCGAGATAGCGCAGAAGGCGCGGTCGATTATCTCTTCATGGTCGCTTCGTAGATTGTCTATTTTTCCATGTAGTTGGTCTAGAGAATCATCCAACTCGGATATAACTCTTAGAGCTTCTTGCAATAGTATGAGAAATGACTTCTCCTTGTCAAGACTAAACTCTATCTTTTTTGAGATGTACTTATACGCCAGCTTTACTGCCACGTAAATAACTCCCACAAATACGAGATATGCGGGAGACATTTCATCGACGATACGAGTGAGAAGCAAAGTCCACACGTTGCCGTCAATGGTGTTTAGCTGTGCGACGAATTTAAACACGGCGGCAAGGAATTACCTTGCCGCCATGTTATCATTTGGGGTTTAACGGGTCAAGAAAATTCCCTGTTTATTTCCTTGACAACAGAGTAAGAGCGTAGGCAAGCCGTGCATTGCATCGGTTGGACCAGCCGGAGAGAAACTTCGCCTTCACTGGATTGGCTCTTACAATGGAGCAATAGCGGGCACGACAAGCACGGTCCAGCGAATCGAGAACTTCCTTTTCATCCCATGATTGAATGGCATCTGTCCATTTGGCTTGGGTATTTTTCCCCCACTTGCCATCAATACCAATGTCGAGCATGCGCTGGACAACCTTAGTCGTTCCCGCCACACCCATGTTGAAGGTCATGTCACGAAGCATGAACTCAATGGCGTAGCTTCCTGCAACTCCCTTGTCAACTAGTGGTTCCGTATTGGCGAGAACATAGCGGAGGCATTCACTCCATGCCGCATCCCTGTCGCCCCGGTCCAACATGGATTTGATTAGATTGAATTCCTTAGGTTCAATCCCATCACAGATACCTGCAATCTCCCACTTGCCGCCGCCGTCACCGGAGGGGAGGCGAGTTACGCGCAGAGAATCGGGACCTGTAATCTTGTAGTCCTCCATGTTGAGAATCTTCTTAGCCATGCCCTTGCGGACAAGCTCTGCCGGGGACACGTATGCCGCGGATTCCGGGGAATCGTTGGGTTGTTCATCGGGTTCCACGGAAACCGTGGGTTGTATCTTCTTCCATATAGCATCAATGGTCTTATCACCAAGGATACCATCGGGCGTAGTTCCCGCCCACTTCTGTATTTCCTTTATCTTATCTTTCCTTGTCATCGGTTTCTTTCTACTTTGATTCCATCTGGGGTTAGCTTCCCATGTGAGATTTGAAGGTTAATGATGTTAGCCATCGACTGGGCAATTTCTCTGGCCCAGCTTTCGAAGTGAAGAGTACCCAATGGGGTGGGGATTTCGGGGGTAATGCTTGCGACAACGTAGCCATCCAACATAACCCGAATTATATTCGAGCATACTTTTTCTACCTTGGCTTCCGTGGGTAAGAGTTCGATTTCATACCACATGACCTCCTGTATCTCTTCATCTTCATCCCCTTGCGGGTAATGGACACGAACGACGCCAGCATCATCCTCGTCGGACAATACCCGAAGGATAGAATCGACGGGGATGCTATCTCCACAGGTCCCACATCTCCCCGTATCTACTCTGCGAACGATGTTGCCGTACTTAAATCTGCTCTTACCTTTTCCGGGTTCTACTTTCATTTCTTTTCTTTTTCGTTTACGTCAGGTAATATGACATGCTCGTTAAGGTCCTCAACGATTTGATTAGCCCAGTCCACTACTTCCTCGCACATATCGACCTCTTGGTCGCCCAGCTTATATCGGGTAGGTATGCGGAGAACGGGCTGATAGTTGAAGAGGATGATAGCCTCGTCCCGTGTGTATCGGACGAAGACTTCATGTTCGGTCTCTTCCACTAGCTCAAACTCATAGAAAGGATACCACTTCCCTTCGTTGTCCTCGGTCTTGATAAGGATGCAGTGGTTTCTATCTTCCCCGCTTTGAACATACGCTAAAGAACCCTCCGCTAGGCTCTCCCATATTTCTGGATGCCTTCCTGTGTTGATGAACCGAACAAGGTCTCCCTTTTTGAATCTGCGTTTGTTAGTCATTGAAGATTGGCTGTTCCTTTTCGACGAAGGTAATCCCCGTGTCGGATTCTTCCGTCGTGCATTTCTTAATCTTGTCACGAAGTTCGATTGCCATTTTGAGGGCGCAGTCCTTTGTCGGAAGTCCCTTCTCATCCTCGCTCCTGTGATAGGTGAACATGGCAATACGGTAGTTTCGATGAATCACCGCAATGATTCCTGCTCGCGGGTATTCCATTAAGAAGGTTTCCAGTAGATACTTATCGTTGGTCATTGTTGTTCCTTTTAAGTTTGAATCCTTTTTTGGTTTTGATGGTCGTACTATTTTCAATTTTGCGGACTAGCTTCTCGGTCAGCTTCTTGGCTTGCTTCTTGGTGAAATGTCCTTCCTCGCCTTCCGTGCAATAGTAAAAGGCGGCAACGCAACAGTTTTCAAGCATGACCTGGAAAAATCCGACAATGGGGTCATCTACGGTGGTAATATTTAGAGTGTCAGTCATTAGTATTGTTCCTTTTAAGTTTGATTCCCATCTTTGTTTCTATGACCGTGCTCTTCTCAATTTTGCGGGCGAGCTTGATGGCTAGTTTCTTAGCTTGCTTCTTGGTGAAGAAGCCGCTTTCATCTGCCACGCAATAGTTGAAAACGGCGACGCAACTTCCTCTGTGCCTGACGCGGAACATTCCGCCAGTAGGGAGGTCATAAACACGGGTATCTGAATCGTCAGTCATCGATGTTGAAATAGATTTGGTTAAGTGATACTCCCTCGATGGTACAAACTGTCCCTCTGCTAACTACGTAGCGGGCAATCTTCGTTGCCAGTTTCTTTGCGGAATCTCGTGTCATATATCCTTGTTCACCAGAGCCAGTGCAGTAAAGAAAATCTGCAGTGACACTTCCACAGTGAGTTACTCGGAAGAATCCAAATCCTTTGTCTTCTAAAATAGCTACTTTGTCGTTCATGATTTATTCGTCTTGGATTGTACAGTCTGTCGGGTAAAGGTCAATGCCCCTTTCTGTCATAACGGGATTCGCGTGGATGAGATGGCGGGCAACCATCTTCGCCATTTCTACCGCCCTTTCGCGCGTGGGATAACACTGTTCCTTCTCGTCTCCCTCCCGACAATAATTAAAGATGGCAAAGGTATCTCCATCATATTTCACCTTGAGGATTCCTACTCTCTTATTATCTACAATACTAATTTCGTTGGTCATGATTCTTGAATTGGAGTGTGTTTAGGAAATAGGCTCATGCCATCCGTAGTTTGGACTGCGTTATAGCCAAAAAGGTTACGAACAAAGCCACGGGCTATTTCCAATGCGCTATCTCGGGTAAGATATTGGACTTTATCCTCGTCTTCATTGTCATCACAATAGAAGACTTCCACCAGAGTTGCCCCTCTATACTTTACCTGAATAATTCCCATTTCGGGGTAGTCAATAATTGTTGTCTTTTCCATTTGTCTATACGTTTGCGGTTTCTATTTTTGAGGGGTCGCCGGGAATGGCAATCTCCCAACAGAAGGAGGCGATGAAATCGTTGCGAAGAGTTACCTCTTCTCCGACTTTATACCATCCATCGGGAAGGAGATAATCCCTCTTCATATCAATGGCGGCTCCTGCCTCTATTGGTTCCAACGCCATGAAACGGTAGTCCCATTCGCCGCTCTCGGTCTTGAACGATTGCAGGATGAACCAAGGAGTAACGTCGGCGGCTTCATCCCCATCTTCGGTTTCCTCCCCAGTAGACGTTCCTACGACGCGGGCACAATAACCGTTCCTCATGTTCTCCAAGGCAACACCGAAGGGCAGGTTGAAGTGAGAGAGGGAATAGGCAATAACGCCCCACGTCAAGGACCGGGCGCGGGAGCAAACCCCGTCAAGCCTTGGAAGTACCGTGGCTATTACTTCGGGGTTGCTCTCCGGGCCGTCGGAGCAGAGGAAAAATTCTCGGATGCGAGTTGTTGTAGGCATGGGTTCTATTAGATGTAATTGTTCAGTAGTCCGTAAATCTTTTGAGCACTCTGCTCGAAGTCCTCTGCCAGTTTTCTTAGCGCGGGTTCATTCTCCGCAATAGTGTAGAGGTAGGGAACGATGTCATGTAGGATGACATTTCTGTACAGGATAATGCACTCGGTAGTAGTATCGGGCAACACGGGGCGCACCGACATGGGCTTTACCGTCCAGTCGCGGCCATGTAATCCGAGATAGGTTTCAATGAAACTGTCGGCAATGCCGCCCAATTCTTCTACCGCATCATCGTATCGTTCATGGTGGAATCCCTCCCTTGTCTGGTAATGGAGGACCTTCAGGACGGGGTAGAGTTGCAGGATGTGAGTTAAATCTAGTTGCATGGTTAGATGATTTGAAGAGTGAAGGGGAAGGTGCGGGTCCAGTCAACCGTATTGGAGAACTCAACAGTCATCCAGTAGGTCCCGACAGGATATTCGGCAGGGTCTAATTCAAATATATCGGTCGGAAGGATAATGGTGTCAGCAGTGCCTCCGGGTTTCACCGAGGACGTCATGCCAGACGCGACTGTCTTCCATACAGGCACTCCTCCGGCATTGAGCGGGGCTAACTGAATCTTCCATGCAAAGGGGCTTGACGGGGAGACGTTGACAAGAAGAGCAGAGGCATGGGAGAAATTAAACCGGAGGTCTCCCTTAAATCCCGCACCGAGAGGGAGGATGAGAGAGGACATTCCGTGCTGAACTTCCAACGTGGGATTTACGCTTACCTGTTCGTAGTTCGCCTTGCGAATAAACTGTCCGAGGCTTCCGTCAAAATATAATTGGTTTGTGTTCATGATGTGAATGAAGATTAGATATTATGTTTGGGTTTGTCAACCATAATCTGCACGCGGCGCGGATAATCCGCAGAGCAGGGAGCGGTGCTTGCGCTCTTTTCCCAGCCGCGTTTCACGGCGATGTCAAGAACCTCCTTGTCGTATTGGTAGTCGAGGCTCACTCCGAAGTGTCCGGCGAACGCGTCATGATAGACATAATAGATACTTCTCATTTTCTTAATGGCTTTCAGGTCGCTATCGTGCCGGAACCCCCACACACTACCATCAACTATGCTGGTCCATGCAGGGTAGTCTTCGACGTTCGTCCGCTTCAATCCCATGTATGCGGAGATGAAGATGACATCCTTCTCGGTAGCTATCTGGCTAGCCATAACGTCGAGAAGGTCCGCTTCGCGCACCGGGCATTGAGTATCGAGCACCATGATGTCCATTCCCGCATGCTCTGCGGCGATGGAGAGGATGGCTTCATCGGGTGCGTCAGGGATGCGGGCAACGTTCAGCTCTTCCGCTTTGGCCCATGAAAGAACGCCAAGGTCCTCGGACATGACGGTAATGCGCTCGCCGGGGATGTGCAGGGATTTAAGATAATTGACCGTGTAATGGATTAGGTTTGATTCCCTCTCCGGCCAATGAAGGGAGGGGTTATACGCGCTAATGATGTAATGGATGTTGTTGTCCATGCCCGCCATCATACACAGAAGAAGATTCTGGTCAAGAAATTTTTAATTGGTATGACACAACGGAGAACCCACGGAACCCATTGTGACCATTTGGCCGTGGGTTCCGTGGGTTCCGTGGGAGTTTAACGCCCTGACATTTCGATGTACGAAATCGATAAGCCAGTCGTACTGCTACATTGAATTGTCAGAAGGATAGACACATTCACGTAACTCCTTCATAGAGAGTGCACGAAGACTTCTTGGCTTGAAGGAGGGCATAATCATGCCGAAGGTGACTACCGAAAAGTGTTTATACTTTTCCGGGGTTACGGTGAAGCTCATCCAGTTCCATGCAGTCCATCTCGCCGAAGGGGTCGATGGCGTCCAAGGAAACTCTTTAAGAATGTTTTCCTCTCCCACGATAGTGGAAGCCAGTCGATATATCTCTAAATCTTCCGGAGCCGTTTCTGACCAATCTGTCCAAGACAAAGATTTCTGAAATGCTTGCTTTGCCAGCTTCCCCGTCATGGCATAACACGTACCGTGTATATAGTAAATGTCCTTCCATGCAGTATAGCGTGAGCTACATCCGGCCATGCTCTTCCCCTGCGCTAGCATGTCTTCAATCCAGTCCGCAGACAGAAGACAAGTATCGGAATCTAGCTTTATCACAATGTCTTCGTCTTCGGCCTTTTGTGCTAGGTAGGAGAGGATGCCTCGCACACATTCGGGACCGTTAAGATTTCCCCTTCGATTAAATTGGCTTCGCTCATAATGTGTGGCTCCAGCTTGTAGGAACTGGGTTTCTGCGCCTTCCGTACACGGGGAATTTCCATCATCGACTACAGTAATAACTGCATGAGGGAGAGTTTTTCTCGCGCAACGTACACATTCCAGCGCATCTGGCTGGTCTCTTCTGTAAGTGAATATATAGATGTAGGTCATGAGGGTGGGGGGGGGTTTAAGCAGGACCAAAGACAAATTCAGAACCAATGAATACGGCTCCTCTGTGTAATTGCTGAATGTACCCGTTGGTTCCTTTTCGAGTTCGAGCTACGGGAAGAGAAAAGAAGGCATCCGGCGATGGCACACTACTTACTTGAGATAGCCCATAATCATCTCTATTGACGTTAAGATACCATATAATATCATCATCAAGGGGCGCCCTTTCTCCACTGGCTACGGGGTGTAAATTTCCGGGAGCACCACCTATGTTAAAAACTGCGCTTCCAGATACAATAACCCCGGCCACAAACATGACCGCCGCGTTAGGCCCGGAATCCTCTGGGTCATACACAATGGCGAACATGCTCTCTTCCCGGTTGCGCATGAGGAGGTCATCATTATATACCGGGGTATGGAACACTCCTATGTCGCTCTCACCGTATACTGGGGCAATCGGGTCCGGCATTGAATCAAATGGCGGGGCCTCATTAAACATCTCCGTACCCACGGGAACCGAGGGTACGGGATGATTAAAGAGGTCAGGAGCTTGTGGAATCTCTTGATACTCTTCTGCCATATTATTTGCAGTATTCTTTGGAGGGAATTACTACCGGACCTGCATCCGTCTTGGGCTGTTCCTGCGTAAAGGTCAACCTTCCGGGGCTAACGATTACACAGGATTCTCCATTGCAGATAACTGCGCGGTCCTTACTCACATCCGCGTAGGTGCAACTACTCTGCCCCAACGCTCCAAACATGGCTAAAGCTCCAAGGGCGGCACTAATAATCCCGGAGATGATAGTCTTGTACTTGCCGGGTACACCAAGCTGGACACAGTACTTCGCCGTCAGCTGGGCAAAGATGTCAGCCTCTCCCTTGATTAGTTTGCCCGCCATGTTCATGTAGGGCTTCTTCTTTACCGCGGTGAGCTGGTCCCACGGGGTTGGAAGTTCAGCCATGCTATAGAGCTTGGCCGCGACTTCTGCCTGTTCATCGAGATTATTTTTTTCCATGTCGTTGATTATATTGTTTGTGGCCGGAAGATGTCACGACAGAAAGTGATACCTTTCGGAGTTAGTTTACTTTTAGTCTGTCTCCTCGACCCCCTCACTCCCTCGTATTCAAGATACCCTTTTTCTTCCAGCTTGCGCAGGATAGAGTAAAGAGAAGATACGGGGATGCGAGTGGCCTCGCTTATTGTCGGATTCTCATGTTTCTGCTCGAAGCCATTGGCGTGCATGTACAGAAGAACACGAACATAGTCGAGAGGGAGCGAAGGGTCAAGAAGGTCAATATTCAGAAGGAGGCCGAGCAAGGCTCGCTGATTGCTCTGGCCCTTCTGCACTGTTCTGGTTGTGGAGTAGGTCGTTCTCATACGTCAGAGCTATCTAAACCTAAATGGGACAACAAGTCAACCAGATTGTACGCGAATCGTGTCCTACGACCGCGAGGGTCGCTATCATCACGATACCGTACACGTTGAACCTTGCCCCGCTTGAATAGGGTGGTCAGATACGCCGGAGACTTCAAGCCCGTAGATTCCAATGCGGTAGCTACATCAACGTACCCTTCCGGGATGCTGTCATATAGGCCTTTGACCTGCATCTGAATATATTCATTGGCTCCTTCCCCTTCCCAGTACATGGTGTGACCGCAACGAACGTGTTTGACCTTCAATCGGTTCAGGGCGTGAATTACCCACACGGAGCTTCTCCCGATTTTATCGGCAATCTCCCCGGTGGCAATGTAGCCCTTCGGTATGTTCTTTACCGGGGGAGTACTATGCCGTGGCCTCCGTGGATGTTTCAATCCGGGATGGACGATTAGTCCTCTACTGTTCTTCTTCATGCAGGGGTAAAGTCGTTGTCGTTATTGTTCTCGATGATGTAGTAGAAGAGAATACCGAGAAGAAATCCAGTTAATGTGTACATACGTTTAGCGTGAGAGTTTCGTTGCATGGTTCAATGCGTCATTGGGAATTAGGAGAATTTCATCCGCGGTCGTATATCCACCGTTATATGGTACGACGAAGGAGAATCCATCCGCGATGAGCTTGTCGATAAGCTCTGTGTCCGAGAGGATAGCAAGGAGAGCCGGGGACACGAGTTTCTCTCCAAGAAGGAAGTTACGCAGTTGTTTAATTTGTCCAATGTATGGTAGGTTCATGAGATGAAATGTTATGCGGCGAGGTCTCCCTCCGCGATTAGTATGGAGTTAATAGGGAAGATGAATTCCCCTCCGCTAATGGTTATCCAGTGGTTGTTCATTTTCTTTGGCTGATTATATCTATTGCGAAGCTATTCCAGTGGGCTACCGCTTCTTCACGGAAGCGACCATGAACGCTGATGCTGTGGGGAAGGTGCTTGGCCCCGTTGCAGACAACATAGCAATGTTTCTCTCCGGGGTAGATGGTTTCCTCCACGACCTCCGGGATTTCTCCACAGTAGGGGCAGGGACGGGGATAGGCATTGCGTTCGTTCACGAACCGGAGTGCCGCTTGCTTCAATCTTTCGGTAAACATATCAACAATATGCTGTGACATGATTCCTTTGCCCCCGGATTCCGCGGAACCCTCGTCCCCGGATTCCGTGGCTTCCTCGTAGTTCAATGGATGGTCCAGCCCCTCGTCGAAACAGGAAGCACAGGGTTCCACGGTTCCGGGCAAGTCCCCATACTTGCATGTGGAGCAGGGGGAGAGGACATCCTCTTCATCCCCTTTATCCTCTTCATCCGGAGTGAAGTCCGAATACCAGTTGCAGGAGTGACAGGGTTCCACAGACCTATCCAGATTTTTGTACTTGCAGGTGTCACAGGTCCGCTTCAACAATTCTTCTTCCCGCTTCCCCCGCGCAGATTCATCTGGGGTATAATTCTGATAGCCGTTGCAGGAGATGCAGGGTTCCTCTTCGATAGATACCCCCTTATGTTTACATGTCAGACAGGTAGGACCAGCCATCTCGGCTTCCCTCCGCTTTGCTTCTTCCCGCTTCATCATCTCCGTCGCCGCCAGCTTGTTGGTGTCGACGGTGTAGCAGGGAAGTCCGGAAGTGAGTGCACACTTCCGGCAAGGGGATTGCACTATCGGGACATCGCGGAATTTGCAGAGGGAGCACCTCCGTGCATCCTCGCTTGCCGCGGTGTCCGTGGGTTCCGTGGATTCCGTGGGTTCAAAGTGGCTAAAGTACATGTCACAACTGGCGCAGGGTTCCGCGGTTTCGGGGAGGTTGCTGTATGCGCAGGTCCAACAATTTGGTTCGTCGTTCATTTTCTTTTGATGTGCTTCTTAATGGTTTCGATTACCCACAGGGTGAATAGGGCGAGGGCGCACAGAGCAATAGCACCCCATGCGAGGATGTCAGTAATACCAACAAATATTGTCATGGTCAGTCGATTAGTTTAAGGTCAAAGAACATAACGGTGTTGAAGTAGTTGACGGTTACTCCATCGATAGCTACCCAGCCATCGCTGTCTTCATCATCGTAAACCGCGTACTCCTGATAGGGCGTAGGCTCTTCATCGTAGCTTACCCAGCCACGAGGAACGAATTGTACCCTATCCCCTCTCTTGAACGGTCGCCGGGGTTTGGCGGCGTTAGTGCAACCAGCGCGGACAGATTCTTCTGGCGCATCTAGAATTTCTTCCATCTGGTTAGCAGAGGCCCACTCCGCTAATCCTCCCGAATAGCGTACCTTGTACGGGTAGGAAGAACGTTCGTTGTCGATTTCCACGACGCGACCGCAAGGGCCGCCGTCGACGCGGACAATCATTCCGAGTTTTAATTTGTTCTTCATGGTTAGAATTTGATGTTTGGGTATTCGCGGTAAAGTTGATAGCGGGTCATCCATATATAGATTCCCACAGTTACATAGTTAGCGAGCACGATAAGGAAGAATCCTTCGGCAAGCCACGCAGTGATGATTGAGAGAACGAGCAAGAAGGGGGCAGGAAGAATGAAGAGGCACTCCACAATGATGGCTACAATCGTTCCAACTACTCCTGCGATAGTCCACAAGATAGAAGTATTAAAGATGCGGTCATACATTGCTTTCATTTCTCTACGCTCGTAGAGCGTATATCCTCCTCCCCTCGTCCGGTAGCTATTGGTCTCGATGCCAATGAGCTTCCAGTGAGCTTTCAGTCTCTCGGCCATCTTGGTGAGGGCAGTACCTCCTAAGCCGCGGAGAGCTACACCCGCAAGCGCGAAAAGGCCCGCAAGCGCGAAGTATTGTGTGGTTGATAGATGCAATGCGTTCATGATTGTTCTTGCTGTTTGAGTTCCCACGGCCATTTCTCAATATCCGGTGGGTCTAATAAGAATTTGCTTCCCTGTGAGTTTATCACCAACAGTTCTCCATACTGAACGTCCTTATCAAGAATCGTGACAGGAGTATTTTTCCATACTACTGTATCTTCGGGCCAGACCCTCATGATAGGAGGGAACTTGGAAATAAGCTCTTTTATCTGATTCTCGGCATCTTTTGCGGTATCTGCTGGCGTTGTGGCAAGAGGACATCCTATGCACTCGTAATAATATAATGGTGTGTAATACCCTGAACATATTTCATCAGACTGCAACTGCATCTCATTTCCGCACAACGGGCATTTAGGCGTTTTCATTTTGCTCTCCTTCATGGTTACTCGGCTTGCTCCATTCCCCACGGCCATTCAACTATCCTGCCGGGGTCAATGCTTCGCCCATCCTCCAACAGGATGTGCATGGAGACGCGGGTTCTTCCTGCAACGATTCCGGTATGCCTATGGAACATGCCGTCGTAGTACTGGATTTCGGAACCGGGTTGAAGACGCAGAACCGGAGGGAGTTCTTCAATAAACTGGCGGGCGGTAAGCCATGCCTTTTCCTTCGCCTCTTCATAATCGTCACTGTCATCTCCCAGCACCGCTAATTCGCAACTCATACACTCTACGAACACGTAGTTGCCGCGACGTGCTTCTCTCAATAGACCACCGCAGATTGGGCAGAACAGTTGAGGATGTCCATCTTCCTCCGGGAATACTTCGTCAAAGGCCTTCTCAACTACTGCTTGCGATTCTACGGATTCATCGCGAAAAGAGAATTCGCTCTTGGTAGGAATGTTCGTTGGGGCCGAGGTATTGGCTTTAACTATCTTCGGGCTAAGGTCTGACATATAAACGTGTGTCAAGCCATTGGCCTCGTCAATAACAATCTTGGTTATCTGTTTGGTGTTTGATGTCTTGGACATGCCACCACCATATAATAATTTTATTATTTGTCAAGAAATTATTTTAATAAAAATCCCCGGAGGGGTTAGCCTCCGGGGCGATGTGCTACTTGCGCTTCCAGCCAAGTAAGTCAAGAAGTTCGAGTAAGCTCATGATTATCATCCTTTTGTGAAGAAGTTAAAGAAGGATAGTGTACCACTATCGGTGAGTACGAACTGGGGATATTGGTCAGGGGTAAATATTTTTGTACCCCCGGAATCCCCGGTAGCCTCGACAGTCAGAAGGACTGCGGGCAACTTGTCCGTCGGGCTGGAAGGGGAGGGAATATCTCCCAATCGTGCCCAAACTTGGCACGCTTGCCACTGTTCGTCAAGAGCGGCAATGGCCTCGATAGCCCCCGCGAGGGCAGGTATCTGCTCCTCCGGAACTGTGGTCTCACTGTACTGGTCAAGGTGCGTAAAGCCCAGTGCGTCCGCGTAGATTACACTCATAATGAGCTTGGTCCAGTCGCCGGGCTGTGGGAATTGAATTTGTATTTCTGCGTTGTTCATGCCTGTTCAATAGGGTTGTTAATATCCACAAAATCCGTGGCTTCCTCGGATTCAATGGCATCGACGGCCATTGCTTCCAGTCCATAAAAGACCGGGTTTGTGCCTCCCGGCTGGTAATAGGTGTACTCTCCGTTCCCTGCATAAACAGAAATGTTGCCAGTCGAATTATTCACCACATCAGTCACCCAGCTGGAAATGCCGACACCAGTCTCAAAAGTGGAGACGCCGCGGCATGTGGCAATTTTATACAGATTATTCGCCTGACCTCCGGTGAGCATGAGCCAGAGTGCACCCAGATTATCATACGAGGCAATATTGGCCGAAGCGTTCTGCTGGTAAATAACCTTGGCAATCGTCCAAGGGACGGGTTCGTTTTGACTGGCCGGGATGAAGCTGGTGGTGGTTTTCACCTGCCAGCCCGCCGTGGAATCGAGTGCGTAAATCTCACGCACCCGCACCGTATAACCGTTGCGCTGGGTATCTCTGACGTTGTCAAAGGTAATATCCAGAATTTCGCCCTGATTGTACGCCAAATCGTTCGCCGGGATAATACTGTAAGAATCTATGGAAAGGTCGGAACGAACCGTCTTCGCGCCACGGCCAATACCAAAGGTCAACTTTGCCGCACCAGTAGCACGCCAAATGAAAGAAAACCCGGAGAAACTGGAATAATTCCATTGAGGGTTGCTCACCTCAAATTTCGCCTGAATGGTCGAATGAGTATCCTTGGGGACCGTAATGCTAGCCAAATGGTAGGGGACTGTTTGGGTCACCGTCGAAGTCCCTGTCTTGGTAATGGTCGTCGTATTGAGGAAAGCATTAGTGGTCAGGATGTTCGTCTCACCAGCCAATCCCAACGCATAAAAGCGGTTGACCGCGCCCGTATCCGTCGGTGCACCTACGGTCAGAGGGATGTTGACGCCGCCGTTGGCATTGGGGGTTTTGCGGAACGTCAGAACCCCGCCCACGTCAATAGTGCCGTACATACGGGTTTGGACGTTGAACGTAACTACCCCGTTATGGTTTTCATTTCTGTAGACCCACAAGTCCCCAGCCCCATCGATGGTCAATGTCTTATCGTTGACGTTATTGGGGTCAGTTATGGAGAGGAAACCGTTGGATTCTTCGTAAAGTATGGCTCGCGTAGGACCGCTCTCCTTGCCGAAGAGTATGCACTTCATCTTCTCGCCAGTAGCGGCGACGAAGGAAACGCTGTCATCGAAAGTGGTAGAGCCTTGGAACTTGACAGGAATCGCAACGTCCATGTGGGAAGCGTTCGTCCCCTCAACGACTGCGGCTCCGTTACCATCGCCGTGGATTTTCACCGCGTCATCCCCTTGTCCGAGAACTAATGGAACTTCGTTTCCGAGAACCAATCCCGCCGTGTTGGTGAAACTCCATGCCCCGGAGATTGTCTGGTCACTAGCTGGGTCAAAGCCAGTGCCAGAACCGCCACCCTCACCGGAGCCTAAACTAAAATTTCTGATGGAGACAAAGTAGCCCGCTTCTTCAATCGTACTACCGAGAGAAAGAATTGCAGAAGTTTCAGTTGCCACAAAGACCAGCTGGTCAGTAGTCTTGCCGCCAGCGAGGAATGCCTTAGGATTGTTGTCGGCTCCTACGCTAAAGAGCGCATAGCTGAATTCCGGATTAGGCTTCGTTTCCATCAAGCCGCCCAAGTCAGGATGCACATTGATAGAGTAGAGCTTACCGCTTTCGAGGTTGGAGATTTTGTAGAAACCTTCGGAGACAGGACCATCACCGTCCAGCGGGAGGACCTGATACTCTTGGTCGTAGTCGAACCCCAGCGGGTGAAGTGCAATCGTCGCGTGTGCACTTTCGACGGAGGCGTTCTTGTCCTGTGCGTTAGTAGGGACGACGAAGTACTTACCGTTGGGAGATGCAATCTCAATCACCTGTCCCGCAACCGAACCATTGATGATGAACTCTTCCGGAGTAATGTTGGACCACAGTTCGTCAGTAGGAGCGGTAGCGGAAAGCTTGAAGAGACAGGGAGAACTGGAAGCAAGGAGCCACGCGGTGTACGTGTCGGCATCGCCCAGCTTATAGGTTACGCCCGGCGTAATAGGAGAACCGTTGACGTAGTTTTCAATATTGATTTTAGAAGAACGTTTACGTGCCATGATAGTAAAAATTTGGGGCTGAACCCATAAAAGTTTAGCTCATGAGTTCAGCCCCGTCAAGGTTTAATTATTGGTTATGCGATATTTCCAACGAAGGTAATCACCGCAGTCCCTTTAAAGGTCCCGGCATCACCGCCCGTAGGAATCTGGAACGAGGCAACGGCGGCTCGCTGTCCCGCACCAAGAGCAGTCCCCTGTGAAAAGATAAGAGTTCCTCGAAGGTTCTTACCAGTCACAATACCCTGCGCGGCCTCGAGAGGAAGAAGACCTTGCGCCCCTGCTTCCCCAACTACGTTGGTAAGGACTACGTTCTGGTTCTGGATAGTGATGTTGCCATCGTATTGGAATTCAGGTGCGGCGGCTTCGGTCACGAAGTCCACGCGGTAATATCCGGCAGGGGTAGGACCTACAAGAGCTACGTCGGAAACGGTGTCCGAAAGGGTCGTAAGCTGGGGAGCGGTAAGACCCTCAATCCCCTGCGCGGCTACGATGTCAACGTTAGCCTTTACTGCTCCATCTACGTACACCCACGCTTTCGTGCCAGTGGAAGTGAAACGAGTGGTCCCTGCGGCAGTTACAAACGGAGGTTCTTCTATTGCGTCTGCAATGGTATCTCCCGTCTTGACAAATACAGTTACAGGGACTTCCGCACTTACTTTCAATTCATATCCCGTATTTGCGACTAAATCACCGATACTATACCACTTGTCAGGTGATAAGTCTGCGGGAAGAGTTGCTTCTTCGGGGGCCGGAATTTGGTCAGCCTTCATAGTCAGGGTAATCTCCGCGCCCTCAAGGGCATCGATGCGGAGGTACGCGTTAGTCTGACCACCTTCCGTCGCGAAGTAGAAAGCACGACCAGAAAGATACCCTTCGGCTTCCAACTGCTCCAACGCCTCATCTTTCGCGATGACCACATGCGGGCACTTGGTAGACGTGACAATAAACTTATACCGAGTAGTCTCGGTCAGTCCGGTAAGCTGATAGATTTGCCCGCGAGCGATAGTTGCATTCTCTGCGGGAATGGGAAGATTTACTACTGCCATAATTATTATTCGTTAAGAGTTGCTACTGTTTTAGCTTGATGAATAAGGGGAGTTAAAGTTATTCCCCTATTCACGGGAATGTGCGCAGTATCCGACGCAGGTATAATAATATCTCCATCATTCACTAATACACTTTGAACACTATTTTCAACATCAATACCGAAGTAAAGAACTTCGGGTTGATTAGTGGGAATAGACACCAAGTGCTTAACTCCCATAGCTACGGGAATTGCTTGCACCGCCAGAGGTGTTGCGGCACGGACTTCTAGGGTTAATACGGTCCCCGAAAGAGATTCCGTAACAGTTAAATCCCCGGCGGCTTTGAGATGTGCTTTGAACTCCCGGTTTACGAGGGAAGAACCTTCGGCAAGGGTCTTCTCGTCCTCCGTCAGTTTGACGACAGGAACTCCCCTATCACTGGTGATAGTAATAAGAAAGTCTCCTTCCTCGCTGGGAATGAGCGTATTCTCAACTCCTGATTCGAGGACAACTGGTTCTGTAGTGGGAACGTCGATTTCCATATTAGTTAAAAAAGTTATGCTCCAAAGCCAGAGGCGATAATAGAACCAATGTCGGCTCCTTCTGCCAGTTCTTCGGCTTCTTCGGTTTCGGTTTCCTGTTTGGGAGATTCAGTTTCTTCTTCGGTCTCGTTCTCGTCGTCGCTATCATCGTCACCTATTTCTTGGTCCTCGATAGAAACAATCTCAATAGATTTGCCATCATCTGAAACAACGCCAACTCCCATGAGCTGAACATCATCCCCCGGTTTAAGGTCTCCAAATTTTTCAGGGTCATACGTAATCTTCATGCAGATAAAAATTGAGGCGAGCGGGTTCATCCCGCCCGCCTCGGTTTAAGGGTTATAGGTTTAGGCTTAGAGGCCAGATACTACCGCGGGGGTACTTACCAGAGAGCCAACGGGCTTACCGTCAGCACCGACGAGTTCGCGGCCAGCGGTCGTGCGAATGTGTCGGATGACTACACCGTGACGCGGGAAGACAGGCATCGGAGCGGCAGAAAGCGTCGCGATGAACATGCCCTGCGTACCCATGTAGTTATCACCGTTGTCCTTGTTGTTCACCCAAACCAGCTCACCAGCGTAAGTCACAGGGTCCCACTTGGCCTGACCGTAGGCAGACACCGGACGAGGAACGAGGGACTTGTACACGTCCTTCACAAAGATAATCGTATCTTCGTAGGGGGCGTTCATGTACGCGGGGTTCGGCACATAGCGGTTACCAACAGTCGTTTCCACCTTGATATACTGGGGAACTTCCACCCACTTCTGACCAGTCGGCTTGGTGTCGTCGAAGGTGTAGCGGGGGTTCATGTTGTCCACGATGTAGGTAAAGCCCTTGTACGTCCACTTCACGCCCAGCTGACGCAGGAGGGTAGCATCCTTGCCTTCCGCGGCCTCTGCGAAGTTCCAGTCCTTGCGGATAACTTCGTTGTGACGCAGGATGAAGTCCACGGTGTCCTTCGAGGTGTAAGCCAAGAAGACAGGGGAACCTTGGTCCATCAGAGCGGCAGATTCGCCAGCACCTTCATTGATGAGCAACTGCCAAGCTTGGTTCATCAGGTCGTCGTTCAGAGCGGCTTCGGGCTTAACTTCCGGCATGGAGTTAATATCGTTGCTCACGACATCGAGACCAACAACACCCGCCTTCGTGGGGATGAGTTTGTAGCTGGCGATGTTGATGTAGCTCTGACGGTAGAAGCGAGACCAAGTATTACCGACGGCACGGACCAACTGCTTCACCGCATTCTCGGCCTGTTGCTTAGCCTGCCAAGACTGACGCATACGGAGTACGTCCAGTTTCTGGGAGGAAAGCCTCGTGATGAAGCGGCTGTAGGAGTATTCCGTAGCCCCAGTATCATTTACCGTAATCGGAATCTGGTTGGAGGTGGAAGCGAGGTTAATGTTCATCCATTCGGCACGGGGGTCCGTAGCACCGAAGGTTGCGATGCGCCCGGAATCACCAACACCGTCAGTCCATTCTCCCGTCATAATCATCTGGGAGTTCCACGGAGAAGTACGAGCAAAGGTGCTGAACATGTTGGCGTTAAGAAGGTTGGTCATCGTGACCAGCTTCAATTCTTGGGCCTGAATATCGTTAGGAGAAGTAGCCATTTGTAAATTAAATTTGGTTTAATTTGCAACGCCTAGTTCTCTTTGGAAGATTTTGTTTTGGGGTCTTACGCGGTCATGGCAGGGTCAGGACCAAGAATTTTCACACCTGCATAAAGGTTTGTTTTGGTTTGCTCGCGGGAAAGCAAGAATGGGACACCGCATTTGATGCCCCATTCTTGTCATAAAATTACCAGTATGTCAAGGATTATTTATCATAATCCGAAGGCACTACCAATAATGTCCCCGACTGCGGTCGGCCCGGCGGGTGGCTGGGTCTCCGGAGCTTTGGGGCTACCCTCGTTAGCGGAGGGGCGGGCCTTGCGGAGTTTGGCCACCTTCACGTTGAGAGCCTCGATTGTCGCGCGAGCATCTGCCAGTTCCTTAACCATGAGTTCGGCCAGTGCGCCGTCCATGAAGGAACCATTATTTATCTTGTGAGCAAGATGGCGGGCATGCTTCACATTCTCTTCGGTAATCTCCGTGGTCATGCCCAGTTCCTTGGCACGTTCCTTCATCGCTTCCAACGTGTAGTTGTCGAGATTGACGGTGTAGGTCGCACCTTCGGATTTCCCTCCGCGGCTGGCCTTCAACTCTTCCACATACTTGTCGGCTTCGGCCTGATAGTTTCCGTGGGCGACAATGGCCGCGTCGCGGACCTTAGCCATGCGGACAAATTTGAACACGGCAGAATCGCTAATGCCCAGTTCCTTCCCAATGGCCTCATACGCTTCTTCGCGGTCGTACTCGTCGAGGTCGGGATTAAGGGCAACTTCATTCAGCTTGTCCATGTCCAGAGATGCACCAGAGGCGCGGGCAATCTCCGCAAGTTTGGCGTTGGCCTTATTATACGGGGCAGTTACATTGGTCTTGTATTCTTCGGTTGCGGTGAAGGCATAGCCGCGTACAATTTCTCGCAGAGATTCAAGCTCTTCATTGTCGGGGGAGGACTTACCCGCTTCTTCCAGCTTGGCCTTCAAGTCCGCGATTTCTTTCTTCGCGCCCCTCAACTGGACGCGCATTTCAGCGAATGCCTTGCTCGCGGCCTTGCTCGCTTTCTGTTCCTTAGGACCATTGTTCTGTTCCTCCTCGTTGTTCTGTTCCTCCTCTTCGTTTTCTTCCTCTTCGTTTTGTTCATCGTTCTGTTCTTCCTCGGTTTCCTCGGATTCCGTGTCATCCGAGGGAACCGGGGTTCCCGTGGTATTGACTACTTCATCATCCGCGATGCGGGGACCAGCATCTGGCATGACTACCGTACCATCCGGGGATTCAATGGGAGCCGTGGGGTTAGCGGGATTGGAGGGTTGAGTGGAATCCGTGGAATCCGGGGCGAACAGGGTCTGTTCAAAAATGTTATGTATGTCGTTGTGAATAGCACCATCTATGATGCCCTCCGCTACTGCGGGAATATTTACGTTGTCCATCTATGTATTACCTGTTGGGTGAAAGTGAGTTAATCCAAGCGTTACGCTCGGTCATGGGATGATTCATCATAGTTACCGGGGATTCGGTTTCTTCATTCTCTTCGGCCAGATTGAAGAGAGCGGCGATAACGGATTTAGCCCCAGCCGCGAAAGCCCCATTCAATGCGGCGGCTTCCATTGTGGGCTGTAAGGTCGCATTGAGTTTCGACTGAACAATGCAGAGAGCTTCTTCCATTACCGGGTCATGCAGGAGTTCAGCAAGGCGGCCAGTCGCCGCCTTGTTGCTTTTGAACCCTTCGACAGTGTAGGTAGGAACTGCCTTCATCGTGCACCTCCTAGCGATTGAGCCGCTTTAGCATTGGCTTCTACGGCGTTACGAGTAATCTCGGCATCCTGCTTTTCCTTAGCCAACTGGATTTCAGCTTCCGTCTTCATGCGCTTCAATTCAATTTCGGCTTCGGCTTTCATCTGTTCAGGAGTAGGTCCTTCTTGAGGAGCCGCTTCTTCGTTCTGTTGCATCGCTTCCAAGGCCCGCATGCCGTTGGTAATAACCTCGTTGCACCTCTTGACCAGCTTCTCGTACTGTTCAAATTCAGGAACAACTTCCTTGGCGGCCTGCAAATAGTCCATGTGTCCTGCCAACTGGGCGACCAGAAGCTGTAGAGGTTGAGCTAGCTGGGCCATCTCTTCGGGTTCCAGCTGTGCGTCCGGTAGCATGGACATGATGAAGTTGGCATGCACTTCCGCGTGCGTCCTGTGGTCCTCGTTCGGCATAACCGGAACTTCCTGACCTGCCATGAGCTGGTTGTTCTGGATGGATGCGATAGAGGCGGCCACGGTTTCGGACGGGTTGGGGTCATCCTTCAACGGCATGAACAACTGCGCGGTGCGTCCATTCGTTTCGTTGGCAATGGCCATGCGGATGAGACGTTCCTGCCCAGCTCGTGGCATGAACTGCATGTAGTTGAGACACTGACGGAGAGCCATCGTGCGGCGAACCTTACTGCCCGCACCGATAGGCGGGAGGGCGGTAACGCTGTCAAGGTCGATAGCGAAGAAGGCATCCCTTGGCACACCTGCTTCGTCCAGACGTTGGAGCATGCGTTCACGTTCCTTAAACCCGCCAATCCCTTCATCGTAGTCCTTGCGGATGATACGGCGAACGATTTCACGGAGAAGGATGGTCATGTGCTCCAAGAGCATATCCATGATGTTATTGCTGACCTTGCTCGCATTGCCCATACGGATTTCAGCTTCCAGCTGGGTGCGGCCCATGCCTCCATCAGCATTCACGTCAATCTCGCCCAAGCGTTCCCGGATTTGGTTCTGCAAGAATGCGAGGGGAGTTCCGGCAACCTGTTGCAGATTCGGCACGGGATTAGGAACCACTTGCGTTGACGGGTCCAAAATGGTATAGGCCCCCATCGGGTTCACCATTGCGGAGAGACGGGAGGTTTCATTGGTGGCAGAGACGTTCAGAGCCATGCCGAGGAACGCCGCGTCCGTCGCTTGGTTCATCAACTTGTCGATAACACGAGTGTGAGGCAGAAGGTCATTGCCATATCCGCGAAGGGCATGAATATCTCCATTGGTGCTACTGCCCAGCGGGAAGAGAATGAAGGCTTCTTCCATAGAGTTGTAGGCTCCTTCCTTGGTGTAGAGGAACTTGGTGTCATCTACATCGCGGTTCTGGTCACGCTTCACATCCTGACCATTGCCGCCGCTTCCGTTGACAAAGAAGATGGAGTGAGTAACCGTACCGTTGAATTCGCGAACCCACATGTGGGCAATCGGAATACTGGTTCCAATTACATCGGTCAGGGTGTAGTCTCCGTTTTTGAGCATCTTCTCGGTCTCCCAAGAGATACGCTGGGGCTGTACCGTCTGATTGTAACTACAGGTCTTCAACACCTTCATGACCTCTTCCACATCCCAGCCAGCTTCCCTTGCGGTCTGCGGGTCACGAATGAAATCGTAGAGTTCATGGGCACGAAGGGTACGAGTAGCAAACACAACCTCAAGGGTGCTACTGTCCGGCTTAACCTTTCGCTCGAAGGCAAACTCGTTCAGACTACCCGCCTTGAAGTACCAAGTGTCAGGGTCCTCAAAGTAGGCAAGGCCGAAGCCGTGGAATGAGAAGTTGTGAAGAAGGTCCGTCATGATGGAAGTGAATCCCGGCATGGACTTGACCATCTTCGTTACCTCGGTGGAAAGGATGTCTGAATAAATGGGGCGACGAGCATTATCTCCGAAGGTGGTTTGCACCGAAACAAGTTCGGGGTTATCCCACACTTCACGGAGGCTGGCCGCCACCTTTTCACGAACAATCCGCATCGTGCGGAAGTTGTAGTTGGTTCGATAATTCTGACCAACTGCGGAAAGGGCCATTGGGTCATACGGGCGTTGTCCGTCCAGCTCTGCCTGTGCCTCTGTCCTCGCTTGCATGGATAGCTGGTCAGCAGTGAGACAGAAGTAGAGCATGGCGCGGGCTTGGTCGGCGGTCGGAACCCTTCGCTTGAGAAGGGTTCCGTTCTCGTCAACCACGCCAATAACCCCCGGACCTACGGGAGCATTTGCGTCTGGTTTCGGCATATCTACTATTTGTCAATTTCGTCTTTACCCTCAACCGCATCAGCCTTCATGGCTTTCTTGGTCTTGGGCTTCACAGGTGCAGGTGTAACAACTTTCGCGCTGGGTGTCAAGTCTTCTGCTTCACTTAAATCCTCGCGGGCTTTAGTTGCTCCACCTACTTGCTCGGACTGCCCCATCATATTGATAGATTCCGCTTTGATGCTGGCGATAGATACCTCGGCAGGGGTTGTTACCGTCACCTCGCCCAAAACTTGAGGAAGCTTAAAGTTGTCCGCGTCGGGGATTTCACCAACGGTGATGAGGTCGTCCCAGTTCTCCACGTTGAAGCACTTCTCGGTCAGCGCCTTGTCAAGGAAGAGACGGAAATGCTGGGAGATGGTGACGTAGGGAACTCGCTGGGGATAGAGTTTCGCCAGTTGGCTGGACATGACGAAGGTTCCGTCCACGGTGCGGGATTCGTAGGAACTTTCGGTAGCGGGAACGGTGAAGTATTTACCTGCAATAACCGGAGCCTTCTTGCGATAGAACGTTGCATCCAGCGTATCAATCGCACCGGGCTTAAACTTTTCATTGCCGCGTTCGGAAACCCAAATGATAGCTCGTTCGTCCGGCGCGTTCTCGTAAGCCAGAGCCTGTTGCAGTCGGGCGAAGAGATGAGTAACGAGAGCGTAGCTACCCATGACAGGGGTCAGCAACTCAATCGTGCGAAGGTCCCGGAACTGATTCTTCAAGATTTTAATCATGGGTTCAGCGGCGGCCTTGGCCCGGTAAGGGAGCAGGAGCCAAACATCGTGGTCGCCACGGCTGGAAGCCGCAACGCTGTCGATGAGGTTCTGTGCAATGTTCGCGCCGTTGATGAGGACGCGAGGTTCACAAGGGATTGCTATTGTAGCCATTGTCGTTTATTTTGTTTTAGTTGCTTTGAGGGCGCGGCGTTCAGCCTGTATGCCCAAGGATGTGTCCGCTTGAGGCGGTAGGATATTGAATGCCCATTCAGTTACCAACTGCTGGAAGAGATACCAGCGGAAGTAGAGCTGGGATTCGACGAGAGGCTCATACATTAGATAGGAGAAGAAGGGGTACTTTCGAGGACTGCCCGGAGTTAGCGTGCGGGGTCTAGTGAGGGGGGTTTCCGTACTATTCGAGAATATCTTTGTCCGAAAGTATTTAGGACGCACTCCATATATGGGGTCAACATCCTTAAAGGCCATCACGTGTGTAGGGTTCGCCCGGTCAGGGTAGGGGTGCATGACCTCGCCACGTGTAGGCGCAAGCCTCGCGGAATTCCCGTTTACCCACGCAAGGTAGTAGGCACGGTATCTCCATGCTTTTCCCCACACCTCCTTATCCTGTGCTACCTCATGGAAGACGGCGGCATTCTCACTTATGGCCATACTCCGTGGTGGGTTTCAGGTTTTTATCCTCTTGTGCGTCTGCAAGGTAGTTGACGAAGTTAATGAAGGTAGCCGCGTCAAATTCGGGCAGTTCGTTCTTGTAACTGGCATACGCGCTTGTATTCGCCATTGGGATTGCGGGCCAAGGTTTATATTCCTTGGTCAGCTTCTCGGCAATACTGCGTAGGAACTGACTATATTCCTCCGACGGTGCGATGAGGGAAAGGAAAGCGTCCACCCCGTCAGGGCTACCGGAGGTCTCTACCTCCCTGTCAAACGTCAGCGGGTCGTCCGCGTACTCGACATGGGAGAGCTTGGCATTGTACTTGTTCGTTCTCTTGACGGCCTTCTTGTACTTCTTCGCGTGTTCGCGAAGCTTGTCAAGGTCATCGAGCCACAAAGGAACCTGTTGCCACCATGAACGCATAGCTTCTACCCGCAAGCGGATAAGATAGGATGAGCGCATGATTTGGGTCAGGCATCCACAATGGTGTTGCTTGCGCGTTAATTGCAGACGATTCATCGTGACCACATTCCCGCATGCACATTGCGCGACATACGGATATCGGACATCGTGGGAGTACCCAATGACCGTCAGAATTCCCTGACTATGACCAACAGGCAACGGTTCATCATCCGTCCCCATATAATCGGGGAACGTTTCTGGGGTCTTCACTTCCTCCGGCAAACCCATAAGGGCTACCGGAGTCCAACGACGGAATACGTCCTGTATGTTTTCGGGTTTCGGCATGCCCCCAATATACGCGAATGGATGACGTTGTCAATATTATTTTTCGTCAGCTTCGGGCTTTTCGCCCTTCTTCTTGAGCTTCAAGGTGATGGTACGGGCCGCGCTTCCTTCTTCCAGTTCAGGACGAGTGCCATCCTTGTTCAGAGTTACTGGTCCACCCTGCAATCCCATCTGCGTCACTATCTCGGTTTGTTCCAGCTCGAACTGCTGGATGACCTGTGACAGTAGGTCCATGTCGCGCTTCGCAATCGCTTCGTTAAACTTCTCCCACAGACCGTGGCTTCGCTCCATGATAGAGAGGAAGAGAGGTACATCCTTAATTGATTGTATCTCTGCGTCGGCCATGAAGGAAGCGACACGGGAGAATCCACTGTTCATCAGTTCTTTGTACTGGCTACTCATGGATTCAACGATGTCAAGCTCTATCTTCGTCCTCGCCTCTTGGCGTTGGAGGATGCGTGCCTGTGTGTTCTGCGTGTACGTATTGAGAAGTTCATTGCGGATAGCCAGTTCCTCCTTCGAGAGTTGGACGCTATCAACAATCTTATCAACACGTTCACGGGGGAGGCCAGTAACTTCCGAGATGACAGGAACCGGGGTCCCTGCCTTGTACATCTCAATGGCCTTCCTTATGACAGTGTTCTCGTTAGTGATTGGTTTGGGGGCGGCTATCTTTGCGGCGGCTCGTAAGTCCATTAGTTCCAAAGGGTTTGCATTGCGGCGGTTACGTCGGAGGCAAAGGTGTCGCGGGCAGGAGCGGGAGCGGGGGCATTGCCTCCGACGAAGCCTCCGAGATACCTGCCAATGTCTGCGGCTTCAATATATGCGGTTCCGTCTTCGCGATATTTGATTACCTCTTGATGTTCTACCACCTTATGGTTCTGAATGTCAAGCCTAATCTTACCGAACTCCGGTCCCATGATTCCCCGGCACACGTGCACCAATAGTGCTAGTGCGTCCGCGTTGTCCGGGGATTTATGAATCCGTTTCTTCATGGCCGCCTTGGGTTCCACGGCAATTCGGGTTCCATTCATGGTGTAGAGCCGGGATTTAAGCTCGACGATAGTCGTCGGGTCAAGGCCATAGAGTTGGCGAGCATTGATTGCCAGTTTCATACATCCCCAAAGCTCGGAGACCTTGTTGCTATATTGCTGGCATGCCTCCTGATTCTGCAACAGACCGATAGGCACTTTGCTCGCCATACCCGCGAAGCTGACCGTCTGGAAGTCCGTGCCGACGTGCTGGGCGAGGATGTCGATGAAACCAGTACCTCCGGTTACGTCTACGGCAAGGTACTTACTGTCGACATTGTTAGCGCGGAGAATCTCTCCAACTTGCTGGGCGATGTCGAAGTTCCTTTGCTTCATCCGTTCCTTGTCGGACGTGGACTTCAACAGATAGGTACGGAACACCGCACAAGCCCAGAGGCCTTCGACAGTCCTTCCAACTTTGGCGAGCTTCAAACATGACTGGTCACCGCCGTTGGTGTAGGCAGGGTCCAATCCTGCGATGGTAATCAACTCGCCGTCTCCCCAGACGGGCATGGCATCTGCGCCACTGCCGTAAATTTCAGCCTCCGACATTAGTGAACCTTCTTCCGTATCATCTGAAAAGGTTGCCCGGTGGAACCGCATCACGAACGGACTATTCTCCCCATATTGTTCAATCGTTTGCTGAACGATGTCCAACGGGGTGTAGAAGCTCCAATCCTCGCGGCCATATTTGATGCGGGGGTTCTGGGTGTTGTCGAAGCGGATGTAAATCCCGTCCTTGGTCTCCCACTCGTACTCCTCAAAGATGTCAACGCTGTTCCACCCATCCTTGGGCATAGCCATAACACCAAAGGCATCGGTGCGGCTCTTGGGGTTAGAGGCGGCCATCAGGGTAGGAGGCGTGTCCGCTCTGTTGGTGATGAGGTTGGTACGCCACACCTCGACGAGTTCAATCGGCAATTCGGAAAGCTCGTCGTAAAAGACGTGCATGTTCTTTGCCTTAATACCGATAAATCGGCTACTGGGGTCCCCGACGTTCGCGCAGGGGATAATGGAGATGCCGCGGGAATCATCAATATCTCCGTCCTCGTTCACGCCTTTAATCTGTCCCTTACCATCAACGAGCTTACCCGGAAATTCCTTGCGCCACAACCGTTTAATATCCTTGAAGATACGTTTCTTCGCACCTTCAATAGTAGTTGATGTGACTAGGCAAAGGGTATCGACGGGGTCAGCCAGATAGAAGAGCGTCGCCATGATAGCCATAGATAATGACTTCCCAGAGGACGAGCCTCCACCCATGATGACCACATCATATTTGCACGCGGTTTCAATCATCCGTTCAATCCACGGCGTCCAGATAATGGGAGTAGGACTGCCCTTGTAATTCCACAGGAGGTTGATGGCGTTCTTAGCGTGTCCATACCTGCCCAGCCCTCCCTTCTCTTCAGGCCACGCGTATTTGAAGCACCAGAGTTCAATGTCCAATTCCGAAACTCCGTACTCCCATTGTCGTCCGTAGCGGGTAAAGTGTCGTGCCATTTTAGATTCTTTCTATATCCCAGTTGTCGAGGGTCAGTGTGTGGTCATCGTTCAGTTCCCGGTACGCATACAGTAGAATGAGAAGAGCGTCCGCGTTCTGCAATGTCACCTTCGCGCCGGGGAAGTTCTCCATCGCGATGCGTTTCAGGTTGTTCTTCCACCGGGTCCTGTCCCGTGCGGTCAAGCCTGTATCATACGCGCCAACGGCACGCATCCATACGATTGGGGAAACCTTTGTGACGGTGTACCCCGCCGCCGCGGCGTAACCGAGGACCTTCCCGGTTGCCTCCCCCAATACGCCACTACTTCTCGGATTGGACACCTTGCCGCCTCCGCTCATGGCATAGCTCATCTTCTCAATGTACATGATACGATGACGGCTACGTGGCAGTTTGTTTAATATGATTTCCAGTTCCCTTTCGTCCTCTGGCATGTGCTTTATCCAGATTTTCTTGCTCCGGGTGTCCGCGAGTACGAGGGCGCCGTGGGTTCCGGGGTCACAACCAATAATCTGCATGACAGACTATACTGGATAAATCCCTACTAGTCAAGCCGGAAAATAAGACGGCCACCATAGCGTACTATGATGGCCGAATGGAACGTGCTCCTTTTTTACCCGCAATGCGGTGCTACGGGATAAACCCGTCAGAGCCGGGAGGGGGTTACTTGGTTACCGCGGAAAGGAGGCCCATCTCTTGGATGGCTTCAACCTGACCTTCCACCGGGTGCGGTTTGAACTTGAGGAACGCTTTGGCGTAGCTGTTCTTCCCGTCGCGGGAGACGGCGCGTTGTGCGCCAATCTGCACGCGGAAGGGCAGGGAGCCGAGCTTATTCCCCTTCAACATCATGAACTGGATGAAGGGAGCACCAACGCCCGTGTACTGATTACCTTCCGGGGTGTATCGAGCCAGCGTCCACTGGTCGCCCATGAAGTCAATGGTGAAGAGAGCGTCAAGGTCATCCTCGGTGGTACTTGCGTCCTTAATACCCTGCGGCTTCTTAACCAGTAGCCACATGGCAAGGGCACGGTTGACCTGCGACTTGTCGAATCCTTCTGCTTCATACTCTTCCTTCGTATTCCACGTCTTTGCATATACGCCGGGCTGACGTTCGTTGTACGGGATGTATTCGCGGAAGAACTTACGAGCCTTCAATACGATACATTCAAGAGGATTATTGCGCTCGGCAACGACCAGACCGTTGAGAAGGAACGCGCCCAAACTGCCAATCGGTTCTTCCAGTTTAGCCTCATCACAAGAGGCTTGCCACAGTTTGAGGTAGGGAATCTGAATGTCCGAAGCGTCGGTCTCACCCTCGAAAGAGTGGTATTCCGTAGCGGTTGCGAGTTGATTGGGTTCCGGGGTTCCCAGTTCCAATGCGTCTCCCGGGTCTATTCCTAAGGTTTCGTGTTCGGTTTTCTTAGTAGCCATAGTATTCGTTTATTCTTGGTTTTGGGTTGAGGGCTTCTTTGGCGAGTGAACTACCCTCGGTAACTTCTCTGACGCGACTATATCACAAGTTCGAAAGATGTCAAGAACTTTATTTGATTTTGAGCAAAGCCATCGCGCTCGTCACTTCTTTCACTACTCCAAGTTCTTGAAGCTCTTCGAGCAACGATTCCTTGGCCTCCTTCATCTCGGCACGGGTGGCTCCTTCAACTTTGTTTTTATCTACCACCATGTCAAGAAGCTTCGACACAGGGAGGCGGGAGATGCTGTCCAGAATTTCCTCTGGGGAAATGTACTGCTCGACGTAGGCACGGAAGGCATCATTGTCCACCTTCACGGTATTGCCTCGCCGTGCATACTTCCATCCGGGAACATCAACGCCGCAAGCGAAGAGGGTCTTGGCATAGTCCTTATGCACCTTGTTGGCCTCCGCGATAATGTTCGCAAAGGAAAGAAGGGAGCCAAGGGTTTCCGGGTTGTCCATCGCCGTACCGACATTGTCAATCATTCCCTCGGCTAGGTCCTTGTCCTTCAATACTTTAAGTGAGAAGTTACGGGCCATGCTAGTCACCTTCTTACACCGGGCGAGACGGGCACAGTAGGGGCAGACATGCGGAGAGGATGAGTAGGCATAGGGATTCTCCGCATCACGGCAATGGCGGGCAATGACTGCGGACATGTTTCCCCTTGCGGTAGCCTCGTCCATAGGGACTGCGGACATGTCAGTGGTAAATTTTGGACCCTTACCATCACGGTAGAACGCCGCAATCTTCATGCTTTCGGTCTGGCTGGGTTGTACCACCGCAAGGATAATACGCTTACATTCAGGGCGTTCTGCCATTTCCAGCAAACCATAGTAGATGAACTGGGTATTCTCGGCAGGGTCGGATACGGGGACCATCCCCATTTTGTAGTCGATAATCATGGAAGTATCGCCATGCCGGACAAGAACGTCAGCCGTTCCGGTTTGTGCTTCGTCGTCTGGGTTGAAGATGATTCCTTCGAACTTATGTTCCGGGAGTACTTCTACCTTGTCCGTTTGTACCTCGGTTGCGAAGATGGACATGAGCCTATCCACCATGTTGGATGCCGCAGTGTAGAGGATGTGCTCATGCTTGGTCAAAAGGGAATCTGGGTTCTTGGTTTCAAGGGCCGCGTGAACACGGGTCCCAATGGCCGCCGGGGAGAAGTCATCCTCTTCTTCCTCTTTAGTCATGGGGCGAGGCATATATCCGGGACAGGTAGCGAGCAACGCCATCTTACTCGGACTGTACTTGCTGTGGGTATTGATTTCGTTATTAGCCATTTGATGTTAATGCGTTAAGACAAATTTCTTTTGTGTTGAGTGCTTGAATAATTCTTTCTTCCACCGTACCGGAGGCGGTCACGATGTATTGCAATGTGTGTGACTTTGCACCGAGGCGGGCGATACGTCCTTGTGCCTGTAGCAAATTGACGATTGCGTAGTCCGGCGAGATGAGTGCGGCGCGGGGGTGGCCACCCTCCGTATCGTGGAGAGACACACCCGTTCCTCCTGCACTAATCTGCACGAGAGCGAGAGGAACATCATTCCGTTGGAACTTGTCCACCTCTTCCTGTCGGTTCTTCCCGGTCACCGCTCCACTAATCTCGGAGTAGGGAACTGTTCTCCCTGATTTATTGTTAATGAGTTCCGAGAGTGTGGAGAGACTGTCGAGGAAAGACACGAAGATGGCGACGCTATATCCGCTGTCCAGAAGTTCAACTGCCTTCTCTGCCATCGTGGGGAGCTTAGCCAATTCAGATTGCTGGCGAAGCCGAAGGAGTTCAACGATAGCAGGAAGTTCGATTCCCTTCTCGTTAGCACGTTCGATGGACTGGTCCCACGATTTGTCCAGCTTGTCAAGTGCTTTCTGTAATTGTTTAATCTCTTTCATACCTTTCATGTCCACGTCCACGGACAAGTATTCGATTCTATTCTCTGGGAAGAAAGTGTCAAGCTTTTCCTTGTCAATCTCTGTCATAACTCCCGCGGTGTAGAGCTTTTGTTTCAGGCCCTCCATCATAGCGTGGTTACGGGGGTTGAGCTTAAACTCGATGCCTCCCCAGAAGCTGTCGGTGCATCCGTGCATGCGTGCCCAGAGCCAGAACCCACGCCGAGGGTCTTGAATCCACTTGGCATACGTTGCGGGAACGCTCATGTCAAGAGGGGAGACGAAGGGAGTGGCAGAGAGCATAATCGTTGGAAGCCTTTGATGAGCCGCAGTTAATGCCATGATGTTGCTTTGGCTACCGTAGGTTTTGGCCTTATGGCTTTCATCAAGGACCAGCAAGGAATCGTCGGGAAGGGTCCAAGCCCCGAAGACTATCCGGGACTTGGGAATCTTTGTGGGGCGTTTGTAATAGGAGGTGCTCCCCCTGCGCACCTTCTCCCATGAGAGGACATCCACCGCGTCCGCTCCTTGCTGTTCAATCGCTCGCTTCCATTGGGTCACTACGATGGCAGGGCAGACGACGAGAAGCCTCTTGCCCATAGCCTTCGCGGTTTCGATAGTAACCAATGTTTTCCCCGTACCTGTGCAGGATTTATTTATCACATAGCCGTGCCGGGTAATCGCGTCCACCATATCGTGGATGCAATCTTCTTGAGGAGGGAATGGAGTAAGCGCACTCATTTGCGATACTTGTCCATGATTTCAGGTTCAGCAAGGAGAGGAAGGGAGGAAGCCCACTGCGGAGTTTCTTCCATTATCTGTTCGATGCGCTGGGCGTATTCCTCGGCACGGTCAGCCGGAACCATCACTACGGCTTCGTCATGTACGAGAAGGACAGGTTGCGCACCCTCTAATTCCTTGCACAGGCGATTGAACGTGCGGACCATGAGGTCACGTGCGATTGCCTGAATATTGTTGTTGCTAAGGAGGTTAGTATTGACAATGGAGGACTTGTATCCGAGGTCGACACATGTTGCGAAGTAGGGGCGGCGACCATCCTTAGGTTGAACCAGCTTCTTGTAACAGTTACGATAATAAAGCTTCCGGCCAGAGGGAAGGGAGAGCGCAAAACTATGGGAGGGCGTGCGGTAGCCGCGAGCCGCTAATGCGTCCAACTCTCTCCACCATGCCACCACTTCTGGGCTACGACTGCGGTACATGTCCACAATCGCTTGGCACTGGTCCCTGTCCATTCCGGGGTTCGAGCGTTGAATAGCCTTCCATCCAGCACTAAAGCCACAAGCAAGTACCCCGGCCTTCACATGCTGACGAAGGTCTGCTTGCCCCGGAGTTTCCTTACAGTACTGTTTGAAGTCCTTAACGTCCGCGGGGATGAGGCCCCAGCCTTTCGCGTTAGCGGCATAGATGTCCTTCTCACCTGCACGGAGGGTGTCAAGAATTTTCTCCTGCCCACAGAGCCAAGCGGTCAGACGTGCTTCAATCCCTGCCCAGTCGCATACCACGAGCTTATACCCTTCCGGGGCCTGAATGGCATTGCGCTGGCTAAAGCCCAAAACATCTTCACGGTTAAGCTGTTGCAGGTTCAGCTTGTCGCCCCCTGCGGACCAGCGGCCCGTACTTGCGCCACAATATGTCAGAGTATAGGGAAGCCGTTCCACTCCATCATGGTCAGTATAGACGCGAGAGAGCATACGCTCGGTAATACTAATCATGCGGTTTACGCTCCTGTATTTCCCAATAAGCGTTACCCACGGGACGAGATGGCCATACTCTTCCAACCAGTCCGTAAATAGTTCGCTGGCCTTACTTGTCGTCTCCGGCGGCGGGATGTTCAGCTCTTCGCACGCTTTGTGTAATTGAGGAATTGAAAGTTTCTTTTCAAGTGGGATAGCTTCCTTGTAGTCCTCTTTCGCCTGATGGAGTTTCTCCAATCCGTCAAGAAGATACTGGCGGGAAGTCGGAACTCCGCGCCATCCCATGATGCAGGTATTGAGCCAACATTCACGTTCATCTTCCGGCCAGAAGTTCTTCATCTTGTCCCACAAAGCGAGACAGTAGTAACTATCACCCGCCACGTATTCCTTCATGTCATCGGGGATGACCTCCATCTTACGGAAATCAACACCTTCGGCTTTGGCTCGGACTTCTTTGCTAATCTCTACACCCCAAAGCTTTGCGACAATCTTGTCAAGAGAGCCATAGATGGCGAGATAGTTGGAAGCGGCACGGGAACAGAGCCACTCCTTGAAGGGCGGCTGGAAGCTTGGCGTGCACGGGATGCCCTTGGCCCCCGGCGCGTGAAGTGCGAAGAGGTAAACGGCATAGTCGAAGCTGGCGTTAAACGCGACGAGGGTTTTGTCCTTCGTAGTTTTCTCCCAGTCAAAATCCTTCGGATGTCCTACCCAGCAATACTTCCCGTCATAGACGGACATGATGTATGCGTCGAACCGCGGGTCCAGACAGTAGGAATGCGGGTCCATGAACTTAAGGGAATATTTCCCCTCATAATACGTTTCAAAGTCAACGGCAAGAGTATCGCCTGTGAGTTTGGTCTGGTCGTCTGTAATCTCCATTTCATACCCCGGAATGCGAGGCAGTGAAAATGATATAGAGGGGTGGTCTATTTCTTCGTGCATTAGTGTTTGGGTGTATTTAGTTGTTCCTTCGCTTGCGCGTAGTATTCTTGGGGTGTGCTCATAGGAATTCCGGCGGCCCTATCCTTCTTGTACATCTTGACGGAACGGTTCATGCGGTTCACGACTTCCCGGCATTTTTCGTTTGCGAGGAATATCCCATCCTCAAAGGAGAAACCTTCATCGCGCCCCGTAGCGGCTACTAGGCGCAATGCGAGAATGGCGATGTCGGTTGCCTCCTTTACGCGGTCCTCCGCGTCAGCTTCCCGGTATTCTTCAATCTCCCACAGAAGATGGCGCAGGAGGTCAGCGGCTGATTCCTCTAATCCCATATAGGAGAAGTGGGAATCAACAGTTTGGGCGGCGATTGCAATTTCGTTGTACATAGTTTAGCGTGATATGATAATGAAGAAGAGAGTGACCAATGTCGCGGAGAGGCCAAAGATATTGATGTTCATGTCCCGGTTACTCCGTTTCAATAGATGTGTGAGGGTGATGTAGATGAAGGACCACACCCACAGAACGATGAGGACGAGAATGAGTGAGAAGATGAGGGAGGCCAGTAGGGGCATACCATTGACCAGAAAGCCCACGGATAGGGAGAGGTAATAGATGCCTATGTAGAGGGATAATTCTGCTAGGTCTTTCATGACGTCTATATGTTAATGCCCATCCAGTGGCAGAAGAGGCAGGGGACAATAAAGAAGGCAGTACCGAGAATGACCAGTCCGTAGAACATGTGCTCCTTCTTCGGAATGGAAATCATGGCCGCGGCAAAGAGAATCTGAATCAGGCTCATGCCGACAACGGTCAAGAAGCACATCATCCAAGAAGACTGGGGCAGGTGTGATTTAAGGTACGTGACAAAGATTAAAGGACAGAAGAAGGCATACGGAAGCATCCGTACCATGTCCATGAAGTTATCCTTAAATCTGTCAGAGTAGTCCATGTTTTCCAATGTCATAAGTCTTTTGGGCATAAGAGGTTTGGGTATTACTGTTGTTCGAAGTTAGATTTATTGTCCGTTTCTTTGTAATAGCTCCACAGGTCTTTTGCGTATATGGAAGCATCGTCGTAAATCCAGTAGAGCAGAAGCCCTATTCCAACAGGTGCTAAAATAAATACAACCATATTAATGAACAAGTTTATAGATTATCCATACCACAGGACGCACGACTACCATGTGGAAAAGTTGTTGAATATGGAACAAGAGATACAAAGTGCCTTCGTGTGCCATGATTGGGCCGAACAAAAAGAGGGCAGTTACAAACATACAGCCGAGCCTGATAATAAGATGCTCGTCCATGATGAAGAAGCGGTACTGGCAATATAGAAACAACCCGAATTCCAATGTCGCAAATATCGCCAAAGCGATAAGTGCTAGTTTGTCCTTCCCATCCCTCACCAAGTCGGTGAACCACGATTTCCATTCTTCTTTTGCTGTCATGTTTATTGCTTGTTTGCTTAGTTGTATTCTATGGGATTAGCGGAACGGGATTGGCCCCGCCCCGGAATCCCGGTGACAGGGCCAATGTATCATAGCTTAGATTTTTGTCAAGAAGTTTTTAGAAGAAATTTTACTTGTCTTCTGCAAGTACCTTAATATGTTCATATTGTGAAAATACTCGCTCCTTGGTTTCTGCGCTTGCTTCTTCCAACCAGAGGTCGATTGGCATGAGGAAGAAGCGTTTCATTTGCTTGGGGTCGTCCTCTCGTGTGACGTTGTGCTTCGTCAGAGAATCTGCACCATAGACGGCAATGAGGTCTCGTTTGAAGTTGGCTCCATCCCATCGTTCAACCTTAGCTCCATCACCGTAATTGCCGCGAACATATTTGAGGATGTTCTCCATTGAGGTAAAGTCGCCCGGTATCTGTTTGGACAGTCTTTTACCCTTCTTATCGGTGTCCTTGAGGGCCACGGGGACGAGGTACTTCGTCAGGTCAGTATCATTGCCCCGGCAACTGGCGTACTGTTCCGCGAGAGCCGCTCCAACTTTTTCCAGATTAGCCCATTTGTATTCGCCATCTTCGTGGGCATCTACCATGTATTTAATCTGTGCCCAGAGTTGCTGGTTGTCCTGTTCGAAGAGCTTCTCCACCGCCCAGCTGTTGGGACTAAACCCCGGAGGAAGTCCATCCTTCGGTACGGTACGTTCTCCCAAGATGAGGGGATAGTAGCGTCGGGAACCCGTGGTATCTCTCAATACCTGTTCTTGGTTCGTACTCCCAATGATACTTGCGCAGTACTCGAAGGTCCCAGTGGTGCGGCTAAACGCAACACGGCAACTGTCAGCCTCCCCGGTAATGATTCGCTTCAACTTGCTCTCCTTCACCTTGTTAGAGACTTCTTCATCAATCTCGTCCAAGATGATAGCGGAGTGCCGAGCCATCTGAACAACGCTGTCCGCATTGTTGAGACCTTCGATAGAGCTAGCCACGTCACCCCGGATTCCACGGAACAACCAGTCCGTGGCTTTCGTTTTACCCAGCCCCTGCGAACCCATGAGCATGGGGATGTAGTTCTGGGGGAAGGAGGATGAGGTACTGGTATTGGTAATAACGCTTAAACGCCGGGTCACGCGCTTCCACAAGGTGATGAGCCATGTCGTAAGCACCATGTCCCGGTACTTATCCGGGGTCCAGCCTTCGGGCATATCTACATCCTGATTCATCGGGAGGAAGTCCAAGAAGATACGGAGGCGGTCCTGTCCATCCCAAGGACGAGAACTGACGAACGTAGCCAACGGGTGGTAGTAGTTGGTCTGGCTAATGCTCGCCAGCGCGTCCTGCAACCGCTGGGTGGGAATGGCCTGACCGGGAACTACCAACTGCCAGAAGCTTGAAATCTTGCTCAAGATGGAGTTACTGACCTCGTACCACCTACTATTCTTAAAGTCCAAGAGCAGGAGGTCATTTGTATTCATGCGACGAAAAACCCGGAGGTTTAGGCCATGATGGAGCAGGTACTTGATGTTCTCGTCCGTCAGGATGGGTATGCTCTTGCCCGCCTTGTTCTTTCGGACATAGGGGAACTTGAGGGAGCAGAGCTTCAATCGGCTGACCTCCGGGATGGCCGCGTTCATGTTGCTTGGCGCAATCCCCTGCATGAAGCACTTCATCAGGAGCGGGTCCTGACGCCACGGCTCGGCTCCTGCCTTCCTCTCGGCTTCCGCATCCAACTCCGTCAGATACATATCGAAGAGCCATTGCACGGACATAATCTCCGGGTTCGCGCCCTTGCAACTGTCATGGAAGCAGTTAAAGTAGGACTGCCGGGGGTACTGGGGATTGGGGTAGAAGCGAAGGTCCGTGTTCTGGCTATTGCCTGATTTGCCTCCCTTGCACTGTGGGCACTCACCATAGAGGCATCCGTCTCCCTTAATATAGTCCATGTGGGAGAGACCTTCGGCGGTATCGTAATATTCGTTCACCTTCAACCACGCAATGAAGTCCTCGAATATCTTGGGGCGAGGCGCACCGGGAGCCACGGATGGGAGTTCGTAATTGACAACCTTGTTCTTGTCGTATTGAAGGTAGTCCGCTTTCGCCTTCTCCATATCGGGTACATGGAATCGAGGGGTTCCGGGGGTTCCGGGGATGAGGGTATCTAGATAGAAGAACTGCATCCGCGCGGGGTCGGTACAGGCCATGTCGAGGATGAAGCCCGTCTGTTCATGGATGTATGCCGCAAGGGAATGATATACCGCCTTATGCAGGTAGACGCGCTCATTTGCCAATCGCTTCACGTCCAGTTCCTCGTCTCCCTCATCTTCCACCACCTGCGGGTTCTGGTTCAGGTATTGGAGCGTAGAATTGGAGATTTGGAAGAACGCCTTAATCCCGTGGTTGGGACTGACGTAGGCGAAGAGGAAACCATCCAGCTGGGGAAGCTTCTCCTGCGCCGTGGATAGAATGGAATCCGTGGTATGTTCCGGGTTCTCCTTGAGGTCCACGTCAATGCCAAAGATACCCGTATGCCGCCACGACGTGCCATCCACGCTGACGAGGCTACGGTTGGTATAGTACCTTGCACCCTTACTGTCGAGGGCGTAGTCATATAATCCGGGTTTACTTAGGAACTGGACAGAGGGCACGATGGCAGGAAGCGCGGGCTTAATGTCCTTAGCTTCCAATCCATGCTCGCGCCAGTTGGCAAGGATGCGCTTATAGACGGGAGGCATGGAGAGGGAGTTCTCGTCCAGCTTCCCCTGCATCACCTTGAAGAGTTGCACCTGATAATAGTACTGCATCAATTCTTGGTTCTCGATTGTCATGCCCATGAGAAGGCGTAGGACCTCCGGCATGGCAATGGCGACGGCGCGGTTACAACTGCCTCCGGTGGGGAGCTTCTTCATACCTTCGGCCAGTTGCAACTGGGAGATGCGGGGTGCGGTAAAGGTCAGTTCAAGTTTCTGAACTGTCTCGTCGTTCAACAATTCAACAGTCATTTGAGAATAAATATTTTACGTTCTGGGTTAATAATATTGGATGAATCAATAGTTGTCCACATACTAGAGAGGATGTATCCCAAATACTTGAGGGCAGTATTCCTACTATTGCCGCAGGATTGGGCTATACGAAGATAGTCCCGCTTCGTCATGGAATCTCCGTTCAAGCGGCCCATAGTGGAGAGAGCCAGAAGCTGGACTTTGAGGGGTATTATATTATATAGGAATTTAAGGGTCAGGGCATAGTCGTAGTCCACGGACAGTTTCCATACATATTCCCTCTGTGATAGCCAATCCTCCCGCCCTGCGATGCGTGCCATATCCAGAAACTTCGCGTCGAAGTCGTACTCGGAGGTGGCAAGGATGGCACGCGCCATAGGATGTCGAATGTAGGAATAGACCTCCGCTTTCGGCCAGACGCTATCCTCGGCCACCTTGTTGAAGGCACGAGCATGGAGCTTATCTATCTGTTCATCGTTCAGATTTTTTAGATAGGTAGTTGCCGCGAAGGCTCTAATCGCCTCCCGCGTTGCCATGACAGGATAGTAATAGAAGAAGTGCAGTATCTGTAGGAGAGCTTCATCGGGACCTTCGGTAAGGTAGTCAGAAGAACTCCATGACACCCGGTAAGGGTAGGGACCGTTGCCGGACCACTCCATCTGGGGGATGCTGTACAGGTACTGATAGAAGTGTTCCCAATGGAGAACACCCGGAATTTTTGGTGCAAATGATGTACTTGACATGTCACGATGATACATGGTTTGACACTGCTTGTCAAGGGAATTTCGAGGGTTTGGATGCTTTGCTCCCCCGGAATCCGTGGATTCTATGGTGTAACCTATTCTATGTCAGCGCGGTATGAAGAAGGACCGAGGGTTTGAGGGGTCAGGTCCTTAAAGGTCCTTCTTCTTAATCGGTTGGTATTCAACTGATTAGCGGCTTTTGGTTGCCTTGGTTGCCTTGGATTCCGGGGGAGCAAAAGGACCGAGGTGGTCCTTTTCATAACTCATTGATTATCAACATGGAGAGGTTCCTTTTTTCTAAAAAGGACTAAGGACTAATAATAAAAAAAATTATATTATAT
>OOBT01000022.1_pt1 | contig 92751 bp, 99 predicted proteins | sample 1671551 | NCBI WGS metagenome assembly OOBT01 (sample SAMN06348168, study PRJEB24527) | human gut metagenome | reverse complement strand
TGTTTTAAATTGTTATTTACTTGTAATGTCTGTTATCTGTTCCTCCGTGATTGCTTGAGGGAACTCCTTCGTCACAATGTCGGTTATTCACTTTATTAGCAAAAGTTTTAATACCTACATCATCATCTACATAATTTTTATTATTTATCATACTTTAATTGAATAAATTATTTATAAACTCGTTTGATATTGGTACAAATGTAATAAGTTCTTTTTTGATTTTATCAATTTCATCTATATTTTTATTTATATTTTGCAAATTAGTTTGTATTTTATTATCGAATTGCTTATTTATTAATGTTTGATGTTCTAAGATTTTATTATGTTGTTGTAACTGCAAACTAATATTATCAAGTTGTTCATCAACAACAGGGGTAGCTGGAATACCAGTATCTTTACCATCACTAAACCAATTACCATTATCTCCAATAGTTATATTTCCACTAACTACTACAGATATATAATTTCTTACTTTAGTACCTGTATTTATCCAAATACCATTAGTTCTACATTGATACAAAAATGCATCATTAAGATTATAACCAACATAAGCATATTGACCAACAGCAGGAAGTTTAACATGATTCTTTAAAGCATCAGCGTCAATATACCAACCTACAAATACATTCCAATTATAATAAATATTATTCCAATAATCTTTGTTCTCCCAATTTGCTAAATCAGTTGAATTAAACTGCCAAAGTTCAAATTCTGCTTGACGGTCAAGTCTATCAGAATTAAGATTATAAAAACTAAGTGTAGCACCTGCTCTACGATTAATAGGAAGAATTGTAGCTACAGCTTCTTCTATACTATCAAAAGCAGTAATTGTACCATTTTCGTTTTCAGTAGTAAGATTAATGAAATTATTATCAGCATAACCACTAACATTTAATGGTTGCCAATATTCTCGATTGTCAATATCTATTCTACTAGGAACATTAATCTTAGCAACATAACTAAGATTATCATAAGAATTATAAACAAGAGCAAGTCTTTCATACTCTTGTTCTCTACTCCATTTACCTTTAGGAGCAAGAGATACATTTCCTAAGTCTTTACTAAATTGTTTCATAATATGATATTTAAAAATACGTTTTATTTGAGATTTACGTTCCTCAAACATGTTTCACGAATAATCAATCGCCTAACGTATGTGAACCGCTTAGAACAAAAATAAAGTGGGTCTATGCGAGTTTTGATGTATCGAAATGTATGCGTGAGTGAATGAAATTGCTAATTTTAAAATCGACTAAACTTTATTATTAGATTCAACATTTAAATGACCATTATCATCAATAGTGAATACTTCACCGTTATCTATATCATTTAAATATTGTTGATAAAGTTTACCAGTTTCAATATCTACAGTAAATTTAAAATTGTTTCCGCTACAACTACAAAGAGCTCTAAGTTTACCATCAGGAGTAATTGGATAGTAATTAGTTCCATTATAAATTGGCTTACCCAAATTCTTATAGTAATCTTCAAGTTGCTGCTTTACATAATTATAATAAAAATTAGCTTTAGTATAATCAGATTGCTGATAAGCAGCACAAGCACTTTGAAATAATCCCCAACAATTAAACAATTTCTTACCATCACCTTTACAAGCAAAATTGCAATCATCAATAATACCTTTACCCGCATCAGCAACATAATTAATAAGTTGATGATACGTACAAGTCCATTCTGAAGGTATAGTAAGATAAAGTACTTCTGGATGAATTTCTTCAGTACTATTACTTTTTTGTTGTTCAGTATTAGGATTTGCATTATCCACAAATTCCTTTACGGGGCGGTTTACCTTAATTTCTTCCATACAGCTTACTGTTTAAACGTTATTTACTTGAGACCTAACTGTCTCCAATTTATCATCAGTAAGACAATCATAATTATCAACACAGTCTTGAAGAATGTGATTATAAATTGATTTACAAGTCTTACTATTATTTACAACATAACCTTGAGAAGAAAGAACTATCTCGGTTTTAACACCAATAAATTCTTTTCTCTCAAGGTCCTGTTTGAGAATATTTGCGACATTACTGTTATTCATAAGAACATCTTATTAAATAGTTCAATGATTAAAAACCTTATTGTTTACATAAACAGAATGTTCATTAGCAATAATAGTAAGTTTATTAAGAATTTGTCCAATTCGGACATCCTTATCTTGACCATCATATATTACTTCTAAACATTCTTTAGTTGTATCGTCAATCCATTCATCTTTAATTTTTGTAGCAATATTAATTCCATCAACTTCATAAGCAGAAAAAACATTATAAAGTTTATAATATTCAGTACTAATAGTTTTAAAAAGATTCTCTCTAATTAAATCTCTATTTTCTTCAATATTATTATGAATAATAATCTCATTACAAGTCTTACTAATATTAGCTCTAAAGCTATCAAAAGCTAAACTTATAACTTGACGAACTTTAGTCAGTTCTTTACTTTCTGCATCTTGAATCTGTTTATCTAAAACAGTATTAAGCTTAACTACATTTTCACTAACTTCTTTAATAGCAGAAGCCATTTGAATTAATGGTTTATTTCTGTCTTTAGCTTTAAATAGGTCAACTAGTCTAATAATAAGAGTATAAAGAATATAAACTCCACTACTTATTAAAACTGTTATATAAGACGAATCCTTAATCGCATCAGATACTATTTGATTAACTTGATTAAAATCATCCATATCAAAACAATTAATGGGAATGTTGCTCTAGACCCCCCGTAAAAGGAATGTAGAGCTTCATTCCCATCTAAACTATTACCTATTGAATTTTATACATCACCAGCTTGAGCTTTAAGACCAAAGGCAGTTTCAACTGCTGTAATAAAAGCTTCATTAGCAGTAGGAACTGCAATAATTACTTCTTGCCAAACTGCTTCATCACGAGTACGAGCATACTTACGAGGATTCTTAAATCTAAGATGATACAGTGTATAATCGTCTGCATCTACGTCCATAGGATAACCTGGATAAATACTTGCACCATCAGCAAGAGTATTGTTAAATCCTCTATTCTGAGCTGCTTCAGAAGCAAGATTTTGAACATAAGCTTTATCACAAGTTGGAGCAGAACCCTTAGCTGTATTTTCAACTGTAGTACCATACAAATCATCAGCTGCCATCAACTCCCAAGGTTGATAATCTTTAGCAGTAGCAGTAATAGTAGCTGTACTAATAGTAACACCTACATTCTGATTTTCTACCTTAGCAGCCAACTCCTTCTGCAAACGAGCAGCAACTGTAGCAGCAATATCGCCACTCTTACAACGAGTAGTAGCTGTCCACTCACGACGCTCATGCTTTGTAGTATTAAGCTTAACAAGCTCAATAGTAAAATCTTTACCAACTACAGGAGTAGGAATTGTAATGTTAGCACTAAATTTAGTACCAGCAGTCTTAGTAACTTTAGTTATAATAAGACTATCAATATTAACTTCAAGTACTACAGCTTGACTATTTGGACGACCATAAGCAATTCCAAAATCTTTAGTCAATTTAGCATCTGCAACGAACTTGCTCAAATCATCAAGTTCAAAGATACCAAGAGAACCAGCAGGAACTGTAGTAAGGTCAAATGCTGCACTTGATTTAGGAGCAATAACTGCGCCACTCTTTACAACAAATAATTGTCTCATATTGTTATTCTATTAAATTATTATTATTGTCTCTGATTACCATCTTCACGATAATTGTTTGCTACTTGTTCTCTTTGTTGATTTTGTTGAGCTTGTTGAGCAGCAGCTAAACTTCCACTTTTAGCAAGTTGATAAAGTTCAACTGCATGCTTAACAATATCTACGTGCATGTACTCTGGTAAATCACAATCTACATTAGTACCATCAACATCTTCAGCAAATCTAACAATAGCAGGTTTTGCAATATAACTAAACCTAAGTTCGTTAATACTTACACCTCTAAAAGTAAAAGCTTGACCATCTTCAGGTTTAGCATCAGACTTATCAATATATAATTCGATAAGATTATCATGAATAGAAGCCACAGGACTTCTCATTTTTGGAGCTAAAACAAAATCATTAACTACATCAGCTACAAATTGGTCATCAACTATACGAACTGGAAATACGTTAGTAACGAAATCTGTTTTCTTATAATTAATTGATAAATCAACTGCATATAAGAAATTAATTGCAGTAGATGAATCATTATCATCAGTGTAACTTCCAGTAGTTTTAAAATTGATTAAAGGTAATTGAAAACTAATAATATAATTAGTCTTTTCCTTACCTTTAACTGTAGCTTCAGAAATACTGCCTTTCCATACTTTATATAAAGACTTCAAGGCGTTAATCTGATTAAGTTTTGAAGCATCGCTAATTACTCTATCATTAGTAATACCAATGTTTTGAGTAATAACTTGATTAATGGTATCAGAAATACTATTATTAATAAGCAAATCAATTTGTTCAGGAAGAATAGCTCTAACATTCTGCATACCCATCTGTTGAGCATATTGCCTAAACATTTTGTGCATTTCTGAAATATCCATATCTATTTATATTAAATCAATTTCAACTTATTTTCTAACTTGGTCTTTAAACCAGCATTATTTGGATTCTTGAAATAACTAATAGCTTCATTAATGTTTGCCCCAATAAACTCTCCATCAGGTGTACTAATTTGTTGATTGAAATCAGAACGAACAAGTTCACCTCTTGTAATGAGAGTTTCAATAAATGCTTTATCAAGAAGATTCTTATCATTTACAAACTCATTGAACTTACGAGGATTAGTAGTAGCAAAATCCATCAATTCTTTAGATTGAATAAGAGCAGTCTTAGAAAGACCATCAGAAAGACTAATACCACTGTAAATACAATATTCAACGTAAACTGCATTTGTCTTAACAGGAGAAGCTTGAAGTTCAACAAGATGTCTAAGAGCAGTCTGTTGTTCTTTAATAAGTTTATTTTTACGAACTTCTTCCTTATTCTTATCCTTAATATAGAAACGAAGATTAGCATTAGAATTAATGAAAGCTTCATCTTTAGCTACATCTGGATAATTAAGACAATGACGATAAAGAATATATTGTTCAAGATTAAGTGGGTCACCATATTGATACTTTGTACTTTCAAGATTGAATAAATCATTATCTCGAATTACAGCAGCTTCATAAAGTTTAGCCGTATTAGAACGGTCAACTGCATTATAAGTTTCCCAAATCTTCTCTTCTTTCTTATGAATTTCTAGATAATCTTTCTTATGACGATAACGGAAAGACACATCAATAGTTCTTTCAGTATCACGAACATCAAAGAAGATGTTATTAAGATAATTCTTAACTCTAGTAATAAACTCTGGATTGTTAGAAGCAACACCAACTAACTCTGGGAAGTAATGTTCAACTTCACCTTTATTAGACATAAGTTTACGAACTGAATTAACAGAAGAACCAATGGTGTTACGTGGCTTTCCAAGAGCTGCCATATTAATTCTACGATAAGCAGAATAATTAAGAACAGAAGCAATAATAATCTGTCGTTTATCAATATATTCAGCTTCAAGTTCAGCAGCTAAAGCAGCTTGCTTTTCAGCTTCTTCTTGTGCAACAGTTTTATCTGTAGGAGCATCACTATTTTGAGGAGTAGGAATTTTCAAATCTGGAATTTTAGTTTCACTCATAGTTTAATTTATTTATTAGTTATTACAATACACACTTCAACTGGAAGAACTTAGTTGCCTTATCTACTTGCAGACCGTATGAGTTCTTAACTTCATAACGAGAGCAGTCAATATCAGTTGCAAGAGAATTAGTAGGAACTGCACCCCAAGAAGCAGGAATAGGAGTAAGACCCTTAATTACACCATTAATATAAACCTGACCCTTCTTACGTACCTTACGAATATTATTATGACCATCATAAGAAGAAGTATCAAGCATAAATGCTTGGTGAGAAGTCATTGGATAACCAGTACGAGGATGAATATCACCATTAGCCTTAGCATTATCTGCAAATGTACCACGGTCAAGGAATGACAAATGCTTCAAAGTAATAATGTGACCATCAACAGTCTTATACTGACGGAAGTAATTACCATAAGTAAGACCAGTAGCAGATTGCTGAATCATCTTATCACCAAGAGGAGTAACAAAACCACTATCCTTAGCATCATTCTTAATAGCTCTATCAAAGTCTTCTACGAAACCTTTACCACAAGCAAGAACAATATCCATCTTACCTGTATCAGTATCCTTATCAAGAATATCACCAATAGTACGATTCAACTTATTAAGAGTAAGTTCCTCTCCATAAGTATCATAATTACTTTCACGGCAAATTTGCTGCATACCAGCAGTATAAGGAATAGGCTGTCCATTATCTGGGTCAACCATTGTAATTTCACCGTTAATAGTCTTGTTGTACTCTGCGAACCAAAGACGTTCCTCGTTCATTACTCTCTGTTGAAGCTCGAACTGGCGCATCTCCTCATTAATCCAAAGATTAGTAGTACCACCACTAGCAGTCTTAAACTCATAAGTAACTACTGTATTAGCAATGTTACCAGCAATCTCTTTACTAAAACGATGGAACTCAAGTTGAGAAGTCATCTTACCAGGTCCCATACTATTAGTACGATTACCCTTAGAATAACTCTCTGGAATAGTTGGAGCAGTCAAAGACCAACTCTTACCTACAGCCAAGTTCTTAGCTACATCAACATAAGCATTTGGATTTGGATTTGCAATACGAAGACGATAAAGATAACCACCATGAGCACCTTTACCAAGGTCTTTCATAATACGAACCTGAGTTACACCATCAGGAGCAATCAAACCATACTGCTCAATGAACCAATGAGTTCTAAACTCAACTTCAAAGAAAGCACCACCCTTACCAGGAGTTGTATTAGCATTATTAAACCAAAGTACAGTATCATTGAACTTCATACGACCCATAGTCTTCCAAGTCCAATCAGTAGTAGTAATATCTACTGTACCAGCAGCACCTTGACCTTCAGTCAAGAAATTAAGTGGAAATCTATCATCATCCATACCAAAAGTATAGGTGAGCATAGAATTAATCTCACTAGGTTTAGATAACATAAGATGAGCAATGGTTTCCTCATTAGAATAACCTCTGTCATCATAGTTACCACGTTGCACTTCACGAATTGCGTACATACTTAATTAATTTATTTGTTAAACATTAAATTGATTAGCTAAATTGAATATCATCAATAGCTTTATGATTAGTACTTGCTGGTTTAGTAATTCGTACAGTGCCACGACCTTTACTTTGTTTGTTCACTAATTTGAGGGTTTTTACTTTTTCCTCATTAATAGCCATTTTTACTAGGTCTTCATAAGTTCCACCTGTATACATCAACCAAGCACTAAGGAGTTCTTCATCACGTTCTTGTTCAGCAGACTTAGCAGCCAAATCTCTTTGATAAGCTGTTGCAATAATACCATCAGCGTCTTTAGTCTGACGATAGAGATAATCATAAAAGTCATTAGGAGTAACAGTAACTTTCTGACCATTAACTGTGCGAACAAGAGTTTCAGGTAATGTATAATTACCAATCTTACGATTAGTAACAACATCTTTAATATCTTTCCAATAAGCTAAAGTTTCAGCTTCTTCTTGCTGACGTTGAGCTTCTGCTTGTTGAGCATAAGCTTCATCACGTTGTTTGTCAGCAGCTTGAAGATTAGCCAACTGAGCTTTAGCTTCATCATAAAGACCACCTGAATCTTTAAGATACTTAATATAATTATCATTAAGACTAGCATTACCAAATTCTTTAGCAGCAGTCTTAATAATAGCAATTTGCTGTTCCTCAGACTTTTCATCTACTGTAATAGAACTACGGTCTGGACGTTCTCCAAAACCATGAGGGTCTCCATTATTTACAGTAAGATAATCTACAAATTGCTTGAGAATAGGGTTATCAGTAAACACTTTATTAATAGCAGCTTGAGCTACTTCATTGTTTTTAAGTTCAATAACCTTATCTACATAAGATTTGATACCATCAATAGAATCTTCAAATTCAGCAGGCTTACCATCTTCATCAGTAAGTTCTACATCAAGAGCTTTTTGAATAGCAGCAAGATTAATTTCATCAGTAGGTTCTTCTACTTGAAGAGAATCAAGCCAATCTTTTACATCTTTAGCTTCCTTGAAAATTTTATTATCTTTGTCTACGAGATTACCGTTTTCATCTACTTTATAAGTTTGACCATCAAACTCTACATTAGTACCTTTCTCTAGCTCCCCCGTAGAAGGTGTAGTATCGCCGCCTTTGCCGTCTTTACCATCAGGATTATCTTTCCCATCACCACCATCAGTTCCATCGCCGTCTTTACCGTCTCCGTCACCGTCTTTATTACTAGGAGGTTCAGGGTCTGTACCTTCACCGTCTTTATTACCTCCTTTATTATCACCTCCGTTGATGTCTGGAGCATTAGTTCCGCCACCACCAAAATCAAGATTAATTCCGTCAAATGGACCCATCAAACGAGTATGAGGTTTAAAACCAAGAGTATTACGAAATACAAACATAAAATAATAATTTAATGATTAATAATAAAAAGAGTAACATCAGTTACTTGTTTGCAAAAGTATAAACTTTATTTTAATAAACAATATCTTGTCTACTTATTTATAATATATTAATATTGCATATATAATAATGTATACCTTATTATATAAAAGTCTTATTAATGTTAGTTCCTCAAGCAATTCCAGTACTGTATACTTTAATGGGTTCTATATCAAGCATGAATCAAAACTAATTTTCACAAGCCTTTCAAAGGAGCAAACATTAACGTAGAGCGTAATTCCTTTTACGGGGTGGCTTTCAAATATATTCGGTGATAAGTTATTCACGAAATATGATTGAACGTCTTACAGACGAATTTGAAATATTAAATATTTTATAGACAGATAATAAAAAAGAGCAGTACCCTCACGAGCACTACTCTTAGAATAAACATAAACCAACAAAAATAAAATCTATTTCTTATCGTACTTGTTCTTATTCGTTTTGGCTATCTTTAATTGATTAGCCATTTCTTCTCTTTTAACTTGTCTATCTGCTGCTTTATTATAAGCATCCATTGCAAGTTTTTGACGTTCAAGTTGAAGTTTAGCAGCTTCACTAGCTCTCTTACTTTCCTCTTGAAGTTTAGCTAATTGAGTTTTAGCATAATCATCATTTTGAGGATTTGCATCTCCAAGTAAAGCTATATCCCCTTTAGCATATTCAAGTTGTAAATCATATTGTGCTTTAAGAGCAAGCGTTTGTCTATCTTGGTCTCCCTTAGCAGAAATCTCTTGAAGCTTCATTTGATTAGCTTGTTCTTGAATTGCCTGGTCCATTTGCTTCATTTGTTCCTCATGTTGTCTTCTAATTTCAGAGAATTGTCTAATATTATCAGAAATAGCTGCAACATTATCTCCCTGAATAGCTGCAAGAGCAGACTCTAAATCTCCATTTTGTGCAGCACTAAATGCCCATTGTTTAAGTTGTTGAATCTTATCCATTTCTTTACCATTATTTCTAACAGTAGTAGAATAGTCAGAATTAACAAAACTATTAACATCAAGGCTAAGATAATGTTTCTTACCAGTTGTTTTATCAATATAAGATGTTTCAAGACCCTCAATATAAGCACATTTAGCAAAGTCTAAATCTCTATTGTAATCAGCACATCTTAAAAGGTCAAACATTTGGAATATTAAAACAGAACCAGTACTTGATTGACTAATAGCATTTTGAGTTGTAGACGCTCCAGCAGATTGAGCTATTTGACCATAACGTTGAGCATTCATATCAACAAGCTCTCTAGCTTCTTGTTTAATTGCTTCATTAAGATTACTAAGTTCTGTTATATATTGTCCCATATTAGCATTAAGTAATCTAATGTTTTGCATCTTAACACCTGCTGCATCTTCTTCATCATCAATAGGAAGTACGCCATCGGCTGCTATTCTATAAATAGCATCTTCTGTTTCAGAAGAAACAAGAGATTTTGGAAGTAACAAAATCAGCATCTTGTTCTTTGCTATTACCATTTCTTGATGATAAGAAATAATATTTCTAAGAACTTGGAAAGGAGTAATTATTTGAATAATACTAAACTTTCCGCAATAAGGAAGAAGTTCTTGAATACCATTATATGGAAGTTTACCTTTACGTTCATAAAGAATAGGTCTAGCTTTAACAGGATAAATACCATTATAACGAGTACCTATACGATAGCCTTCATAAACTTGAGGTTTATATTTCCATTCAATATCAATATCTCCAGCTTCTGGATTAAATTCATAATCTTCTTCAACTATTCTTTGTTCTTGGAAACCAAGTTCATTAGTATAAGTAAGAATACCTTGACGAGCAAAACCTTTCCAAACTACATGCCAAACTTCATAAAGATTACTATTATTAACACTTGGAGTTAAAGGTTGAGATTTATATAATTTTCTTTCTTCATCAGTAAACTTACTACATACATTTGGATATTTCTCAAATAATTGATTCCATCCAAGTTGAACAACTTTAGTAGAAGCACTTGCAGAAGTATTATAAAGGTCATCAAGATAACTTTTATCTTTATCAGTTAAATCATCTTCAAAGGTATCAAGTATTTGATTATATGACATCATAATACGTCTTGCAAACATATCATGGTCTTCGACCATAAATTGATTATTAGGAATAGGAAAAGCTTCAATAGTTGGAACACACTCTTTAATAATCTTATTTCCTCGAAGTTCAGTATATGTATAGCATTCACCAAGAGAACAATAATTAAAGAAAGCAGTAAGATAAATTTGAGCATCATTTGTAAGGTCTCTAATATAATTAAGAATATCTTGACCTTGTTTGCTTTCTCTATCAATATAATCTTGATTAAACTTAGCAATAAACTCTTCTGGGTCTGGCATTACTTCTTGAGGATTTATACTTTCAGGAGATTGACCTTGACCTTGAGCTTGTTCTACAGCTTCTTTATACTTACGTTCAAACTCTTGTTGAAACGCTTGCTGTGCTGCTTGCATTACTTTTTCCTTCAAAGCTTGATTTCTTTCAAATACTATATCAGGATTATTAGCTCCTACTGCAAACTCATGAGTTCCTTTAAAATACTCTCCTATATATCTACGTATAATATCAGACATAATATCATAATTACGAAGAGTTGCAGGAAAACGTTTAAAACGTTCATTAGTTGCATTGTAAGGATTAAGAGTCTTCTTATAAAACTCTTGTGGTAAATCTCCATGTAGAACATTGAGCATTGTTTCAGTCTCAGTTCTATCATTCAAACTAAGTCCTAAACAAATAATATAATCTATACTATTAGCATACCAATCAGGTTTCTCTTTAGTAGCAGCATCAACCTGTTGTTTAGGAAATTGAAAACTTAAATTATTAAACATACGTACATTATATTAATTAGTTAACTAAATATTATTTTTTATGGTTTAGCATTAGTTAAAACTAGCATGTAACCAGATAGTTCAAATTTGATTCCGCTCCTGAGTTTATTTTGTATTTTATATGTCGGTATATTAATAAATTTAGCACAATCTCCAGTTCCTCCAGTAAATACTAAATTATTATTTTTATCATATATATTAAAAACAGGTTTTGGTTTATAGCGTTTTTTATCAAACATTTCATTCTCTGCAAACCAAAATGAATCATAAGCCCATCTATTAAATCCTTTCTTTGCGAAAAACGATTTAACTTGAGTAAAACCAGCAGCATAACAAGCTTCTTTACTAGCCCAAGTTTTAATTACATTACCATCTTTATCATATTGAATAACTTTAAATTTAGACAACTGTTGTGATACTCTATTTGCACAATCACTATACTCTAAATTATCTTTATTTGTAGTCCATTCTAGATTATCAGCTCTATTATTATGAGTATTTTCATCTAAATGATTTACTACATTATACTTTTCAGAATTTGGGTTATAAACAAAATATTTAGCAACAAGTCTATGAGCTAAGTATTGTTTTCCGTCAAGACAATAAGCCTTATACGTTCCACCCTTTACATAAGTAAAACTTTTAGGAAGCTTAGTAACTTTATCTCTAACATTACCATAATTACTAAGTTCATAAAAACTACTTTCTTCAATATCTTTCCATTCTTCAATCATATCTATATTGTTATAAAATTAATAATTAATGTTATTATTGGTGGTATTATAGTAAACCAACTTCTATGCCAAATATCATCTCGAATATTTTGTTCAGTAGTCTTCTTTCTATGAACAAGTTCTTTAGCTGCTTGAACATCTTGAAGTTTCCATTGTAAACCATGAATAAGCATTTCAGATACTCTATCGAAATTACCTTTAATATTCCATTTAAGAAGTTCAAGTATAGCTTGGTGGTCATATATTGTTTGGAAGAACATAATATCATTACCATTAATATCTTTACCTACTGGAGTATAAAGCATTTCTTTAAGAAGTCGAAGACCTTCAAGAACTTTACTACTACCATTACCTGCACCACCACCTACATTAACTCCATAAGAAGCAGTAACTTTAGCTTTAATAGAACTATCCCAAAGTTCAACAGGGTCTTTCATTAAATATTTTAATGCTTTCCATTTTGCAAAGTTACTTACAGTTTCACCTCGATTGACCTCAACTCCTGTTGTTCCAATACAATTATAATAACGTGCCATAAGATAACATATCCAATCGGCTTGTTCAAGTTTCTCAGGACGACCATAATAAGCACAAACACATCTAGTTTTAAAATTATTATATTGAGTTGGATTTTCCCAAACTCTAATACTATTATGAGAATGTTTATTAGTAAGTGCATCATTTTCTTTATTAACACCTACTGGGTCATAACTAATACTATATTGTCCAGGAGGAATACCAAGTTTAGTAGTTCCGTCTTTATCTACATAAGAAACTTTAATTGGTTCAAACCATTTACGAATGCAACCATGATGATGTTCATGAGCTTTACGAGGAACACCTTGAATCCAATCAAAATAATCAACATTAAATTTACCACCTTCAGCTTTAATACGAGCATTAGTTTTAAATATAACTTTATGATTAATATCTTCAAAGAACATTCCATCATCTGCAATATCTGTATAAGCAGGGTCATTCTTTAGAATTTCTTCCCAATTCATTAAAGCTTCAGAACTAAATAAGTTTTCGCTAGTAGAACTAAATGATTCACTAGGCATATTAGCATACTGACCTAGATAATTAATATAATCACTAAAAGTTTTACTACTTTCTTTTTTAGCTACACGTTCTTTATATGCAATATGAAGACCAGTTTCTATATTAGAATTACCATCTTTATCCATTGCAAAACTGTCTCCAATTTGACCTTGAAGACCCCAACAATATGGTTTAAAATAACCGCAAACTTCATTACGAGAATCTTTATCCCATACGTTTTCAAAAGGCATAAAATGGAACTTATTAGGATTATAGAAGTTCATTTCAAAAACCTGCATATTACCACTAGTTGCAGTACCCCAAGCAAACAAGTTACCAGTAACATAACTACCAGTACGCATAGCAGGTTCAGTAACATTCATATAATCATCAAAGTTTTCCATCGTAGAAACCTCCTCAGTCTTAACACTAACAGCATCCTTACCAATAGCACAATCAGGATTGTTATTAGCAGAAGCACTAAACAAAGCACTATTCCAAGACTTAGGACTAATATCTCCATTAGGAAGTTTAAATCCTAAAGTAAAGTTCTCAGCAGAACGAGAAAGTATTCCTCTTTTAAAGAATGTATTATTCTCATAAAAATAAAGATTTCTAATACTAAAATCAGTAAGACCTCCACGTTTAGTAAGATATTTTGAATCAGCAGCTACATGAATACAAACTTTATTAGGTTGAAGATTAATCTTATTAGCACTATGAGCAGACATAATATAAGAGAAACCTCCACGTCTAGTTTTATCTATAAGAAGATGAAAACCATTAAGTTCACAAAACTCAATAATAGCAAATGTCCAAAACTGTGCATCTATAAACTTAGGAAAGTCTTGTTTCTTTTTACCAACAGAAGCTTTATCTGTATGTATAATAGACTTTTCGTCCAACTGTTCAATTATAGTATAATTTAAATAATTATACATATCTCCACTAATATGAAGATTTTGAACTTTACCTTCACGCATAAAACAAGGAGCATCATAACCATAACTTCTTCGATACTCTTCTCTTTTACGAAGTTGTCTATGAGGAATACTATCTTCTTTATATAACGTATATTTACCACCATTAATATGGTATATATTAGCCATTTCAGTAAGAAGATTAGTATTTACAAATTTATCTCCTACACGTATATCAAGAAGAAAGCCACCACTTTCTCCTATCATAAAGAAATCATTAGGGTCTTTATAACCAGCATCTTTAGCTCGTCTAAAATGACTTTTAGATTCCTTTATATATTGAAGAAAAGGGTAGCTTTCAATATACTTTTCTACAGTCTTATCATCACTCATTTCAATAGACTTAAAATTAGTAACACAATAGCAACACCAGTACTACAATAAGCAACATTGCGTTGTTTCTTTATTTTCTTACATGACCTATCCAATAATATATATCTTTGTCTAGCTTGTTCTGCAAGAACACTATCATTGACAATAATTTGTCGAAGATTCTTATTAATATCTTTTTCATAACTTAATTCTATTAATTTTGTATTAGCTTTACGAAGGTCGTCAATAGCAACTTTAATGCTATCATGTTCTAGCCCCCCCGTAAAAGGTATGTAAACTTTACTTGATGAGTTGATAGAATAACTTAACAGTACTATCATTATCAAGAGCTTTGACTTCAATAACTTTTGCATTTTTAATACTATCTAAATTATCAACTTTAATTTTTAAACTATCATTATGTTTCTGTATTTCAACATTTTGTTCAACAACAGTATAAGTCTTTTTATTATCTATAAGACTAATAATTGCTATAGCACTAATGCCAAAAACAAAAAACATTGCTGCACCTTTAATAATTTCTTTAATAAAATTACTCATTACTTAAATACTTACTAAAAGATTTATAACTATGAAGACTATTAATAATTTCTTTATCAATATCTTTTTGACATTGAGTAAGGTCTATAAGTTTTGGAAAACTTCTTTCAGCATACTCTTTACGAGATATATATCCTATTCCTCCTTCAGGAGAAATTATCATTTGTTTCTCTTCTGTAGAAAAAATATCACGCATAGATTTTTCTAAATCTTTTATAGTAAAAGTACCTTGAACTACACCATCAACAAGAATACAAGCCATTACAAATCCTCCTCATTAATTAAAGTATAAGTAAATAGTTTACCATGACCTTGACTAATTTGATGATGCACTAACGTCATAAATAGTTCAAAGTCTTTTTTATTAGCAAATACTTGACAACCAGCAGACCAATTATCTACTCTAGTAGAATGCGTTCCAGCTTTATGAATATTAATACCAAATGTACCTTCTTCTACAGTCTTTGAATTAAAGTCATAAACAGCATCTTTATTATTATCTCTATAAACTTTTACAGGTTTATATTGAACAACTGCTTCATACTTACCTTTATGATAACCAAGTTTCCAAGCAGAACGATATTGACCAGGAACAAGTATAGCACAACCTTTATAACTTACAGGTTTAGTCATACTAGTAATACCAGGCTCAGTAGTAGCAGCAAATATGTTTTTAGTTTTAATACCATGTATATCAATATATTCTACTACAATGACATCATCAAACTTATTAGTAACTTTATCACCAGCATTTCTGATACCAATAATATTAAGATTATACCTACCTTTATTAAAATAGGCATATCCTTTATTGACGAGTATTTTGCTGAAATCAGCTTTACTTGCTTTATTAAATAATTCTTCATTCATATCTTTTATTATTTTGTAAACCAATCAGGATTAGGAACCATACCAAATAAATTATCTAAAGCATCAACTACTTCTTTAGATTTTTCACTCATTTGATTTTTATATTTCTTACGTTTATTATTTCCCATAATTCTATTATTTTAATATGCCAAATACATAAAACATTCCAGTTTCTGGAAAACCTTTACAAACATATTTAATATTATCGACTTCTTCAACATGAAGAACTCTAATATTAATTCGCCTTCGTCTTGTCATATTACCATTGTATTTGAGTTTGTTTATTAAGAAGTCCTTTACTATTAAGATAAATTCTTCTATCTTGAAACATAGCATCTATTTCATTACGAATATACTTAATGTGATACCAAGTAACAACTTCTTTACCATTCTTGTCTATTTCATACATTCCTCGTTTGTCACGTAATGGCATACCATATTGATTCTTAATAAAAGGTGTTTGTATATGACAAAGACCTAAACCATAACATGGAATATTAAGTATCATTTCTACCATACGAGCATAAGTTGAAAGCTGTATTGTATAATGATTACCATTACAATTTTCTAAATGACCAAAAGGAGGAAGCATCATTTCGTGAGTATTACACCATTCACTAGTTAATTGAACCGGTTTAGCTTTCTTATCTTTACGATAAAATCCACTAGTAAAATGAAGACCATCTTTATTAGTTTTCCAATCAAGAATAACAAATCTATCAGGTCTTATACAAAGAACATCTATAGTGCCACTAAGAAGAAGTTCTGGAACAAAACTTCCAATCTCAGAATAAATAGTATATCCTCTATCAATATAATATTGAAATACACTATAAATCTCAGGATATTTATTATTAGTAGCTTCTTTAAATTGTTCTATATCTAGAGGATGAGCTTGAAGATTTGGAATATCTGCGACAGTTATACATCTACCAGTTTTAACTTCTGTAAGATACTGAATAGCATCTTTAAACATACTACTTCCTTTAATTCCATCTTCAAGACCATTATGTGTAGCAGTACCACGTTCACAAGCTTCTTTTGTAATAGCAGCCCATTCTTCTTTGATACGCTTTTCACTAATACCACGTTCTTTAGCTTTCTTACGTGCCCAATAGTCTGCGTTAAACTTTGGACAGTAGTTTTCAATATTAGTTGTAACACTAAGATATTCATTTCCTAAAGTGTCAGTATATTTATGACCTTCTTCTTGGAAATATAGAAAATTATTGTTATAATTACTATTCATATCTTTTAAGTTTAAACTTTAATAAGCACTAGCATCCATACTTGATGATACAGCCATTCCACCTCTTGCAGTCTCAGTTTCTTTTTCATACATAAGATTTTCTTTAGCTTCATCAAGTGATTTAAGAATCTTAGGTAAGTCAGAAGCCTTAGCGCTAACTTGATTAATCAAACCCATTATGTCACTAACGTTTTCAACAGTTAGATTAGCTTTATCTCTAAGCTTTTCATTAAGTAACATATTTATAGCATCAATAGCTATATTTACATTATGAAGAGTTTTGAGAAGATTTTCAACTACTCTACCAGCTTCTCCAATATTAGCAGCATAATATCTACTTATTATTTTTCTAACAAGTTGATTAGGGATATAGTTAGCTGGCAATCCAGCTTGCTCAATAGCCATTTTAAGTGCTTCACCATCACTAAGACCACTTTGTTTTGCAGGAGACTTTGGGTCTCCCATATAATAAATAACTATACAGTCTTTTATGTACTGTGACTTATCTTTACTTTTATCTTGTTGATAAAGTGTACGAATATCTTTATCCATTAATTGACGAACATCTGGAGCTTTAGGCATTCCATTATCATCAATAACAATCATGTTATCTATAATTAAATCTGTTCTTCGCATGGCGGTGAATATCTTAAATGAGCTATACCATGAAACATTATATCAGCTTTTACTTCTCCTATTGTATCAACATAGTTCCAATATTGTCTTCTATTATGACTAACAACACGAGCAATTTCAAGTTTATATACTTTGTTATATTTATAACGTTTACTTTCGTCAGCAAACAAAGCATGTTTAAAAGCTATATAATGTTCTTTATCTAACACTTCTCTAGCATCATCAAGAGTTTCTTTATTTTCTCTAGCAATAGCTGCTGTAAGTCGTTCTTTAATCTTTCCTATATAAGGAATACCAGCAGTATCACCAGCAGAAACATACTTTTGACAAGATAACTCTAATGATGTTATTATTTCATAAGCTATTTCTTTATCTATAATATTGTCATCAATAGTTTTAAGAATATCATTTTTATTAACTATTGTGACATCATATCCACCCATTGCAGGAAACTTACGAACTTCTAATTCATCATTCATTGTATTATTATTAATATTATAAATGTAATTGGTATCGCTTCGGGGGACTTGCGCCCCCTCCGCTATAGCTCTAGCCCCCCCGTAAAAGGAAGTATATAGTTCATTACCAAATTACTCTAGCGTACCTCCTGGTACTAAATACATAGCTTCTTTACTTTCATCTTTAGTCATACTACCATGAATAAAAGCAGTAGCTACAACTTTAAAATCTACAAAATAAGTAGGAGACATAACTCCAATAAGTTTCTTATTCAAATCAGGATTTGTTTCTGCAAGTTCAAGAAGTTTACTAGGAGTAAGATTATTATTAACTACTCTTACAGTGTGACCAAGAGCAATATCAGCAGGAGCAATAATAATAGTATCGCCAAGTTTAATATTGTCATAAAAACCAGTATTACTATTACCTTTAATAAACATTGCTACTGCACCAACATTAGCATTTTTATTCTGTCTTACACTACTTACAATTTCAATAGGACGAACCTTATACAAAATAGCAATAAGAGCATAATCTGGAGCTACATGAATATGCTGAGTAATCTTATTAAGATAATCAACATTGATTTCACTAAGTGTAGTTGGCAAACTAAGGAGATAATCTCCACCACGATAATTAACTTGTAAATTAACCATAACTTTAATATTTTAATTAATAACTAGATTATATACATCTTTTTCAAGTTATATAATATTTAAATAAACTGATTGAGGAACAACTAATGAAACTGGTGTTCAAAAGGGTGCTCTAAAATCTGCTGCAAATATAGCTATAAATAATGAAGATAGACTATTATTGAAGTTTAATTTAATAAAATTAACTTATATTGATAAAAAGGCGTATCTATTTCATGCCTTTTATGGGGCGGCTATATGAACTATATGGGTTAACATTTGTTCTAGTATAATGATTACTAGTTATAACTTTATAAAGAGTAGCATTAATATAATTAAGTTCACTACAAGTAACGTCAGCATGGGGATTTTAAAGTTAAGTATTAATGAATGTAGTAAATAGAGGAGTAAATAGTAGAAATAATGGCGGAAAAGGAGAAAAATACAATAAAGATAAGCTAAGATGAAGTTAAAATAGTAATAAGAGATAAATATAATGTTGAACTTAGAGAAACAAAGTTAAAGAAAAGGATAAATTGTTAGATAATAGAGAAAGAGATAAATAAGTTAAAGTAGGGGTATAGATTATATAGTAAATAATTGTGAGGGGGAGAGTATTACTAGCAACCCCCGCCATTAAGATAACGAATTGAACTCCCCCGTCAAGGAGATAAAGGAAAGCATGCTTCTCTCAATCAAGAAAAAACAAGAACAATTCATCAAGAAAAAAACAAGACTTGGCAGGAGAAGGACTTCTGCTGTTGGTCGTGTACCAACTGATTATAATTAATTAAATACAATTATTATTATGTCCACAATTTCAGTTAAAATCAAGAGTGTTGCAATGTTTACCAACAATGGTAGTGTTAGTGTTCGTTTTACAACTGACAAGTCATTCAAAGGCTTTACTCAAGCAGTAGATACTGCTACTGGTGAAATAACCTTTGCTGAGAGTGATGTAAACCACTTTTCAATGACTATGCCTCAGCTAGTTCGTGCAGCTAATCTTGCAATGCCTTTGCATGCTTTCTATTTCTCTGGTGTTGATACTAGAGAGATTAGTCAAGAAGCTATTCGTAACCTGTTTGTTGGTTGCACAATGGTACTTGACCGAGAGTTAGTTCCAGCTGGTACTGAGTACGAAACTGCTGACGGAAATAAAGCCGTTACAAAGCGTGATGCTTATCGTACTGACATTACTGGTGTTACAACTTGCGAGCTTAATGATGCTCAGATTCTTGGTACTCCTATTACTAAGGAGATGATTCTGAAGGCAATTATGTAGTTTAACCTGGAGTAGAGTTTAGTGCTCTACTCCTTTAAAATGAAATGATTATGAAAAAGATTCTTACTAACGATAATTTGCTTGATGCTGCATGTATTGCATCAATGCTGTTCTTCTTTGGAATAACTTTTGCTGCATGTTTGATGCGTGTTGGTTGAGGTCTTGCTAGAGTGGCTAATTGCTACTCTAGCTTGATTCTTCTTGGGGCAACTCATCAAGAAAGAAATGAGAGTAATCATCAAGAAAAGAACAAGACTTGGTCATCAAGAAAAAAACAAGACCCGACAGTGAAAAGTTAGTAAAGTTCCTTATAAGACTTTTAAGACTTTTCTTGTAATTGATTATTAACTTAACAAATAAGGAGAACTTATTATGAATAATTATTTAGCAATGAATGTTTGTGAAGCTATTATGCCTATAAAGGATGGTAGCGTTAATGTAACTATTGTTACAGCTAGTGGCAAGGTTTACAATAATGTTGAAATAGATGATTTTGATACAAAAGGTGTATATTTTAGTAATGATAGACATGCTCTTTATGTATGTTATGACAAAATTGTCGAAATCAATGTTAGGAACGTACCTGAGTAAGTATTAAAACTGCTCATTATTTATTAATTAAAATAGGAAAACTATTATGAAAGCAATAATTGCAAATGTCATAACTAGTGATTTTGTTTGTAATGATGGGACAAAGTGGCTAAATGGTAAAGTTGATATTGTTGTTGATTTTGATATTAATAAATCATATAACGATAAACGCACTTTAAATACTTTAAATACTACTTATGTTAGAGCTAAAGCAGCAAATGTAGATATTAATAGCATTGGTAAAGTTATTGATTTTGATATAATTCATCATAAAGTTGGTGATACTTATATAACTCCTTGGGGAGAGAGTATTATATTTAAACATGATTGTGATGAAGTAATAATTAATAAATTGATATGAGTGTAGATAATATTGATTATGAGGATATTTATGAAAATATTAATGATTATGAATATCCTTATAATCATATAAATAGAGAAGGAGTTTAATTATGAATAAAATAAGAGTTTCATTAAATGCAGTAAAAGGTAGTAACATTAAAGTTAATATTACTATGAATAATGGTATAACTTACAATTGTTACGTTGTTGATTATCTTGATACTAATCGTTTTCGTGTAAGTAGAAAGTATGAAAATGAACCATGTAATACGATAGATGTTAATTATGTTGGTCGTGTTGTAATAAGAGCTAGTCATTAGCTATACATGTTTGTAACATTAAGAATTACACGCGCACACGCATGTATACGCACACGCACGCATATTTATATATAAATAAATATATAATATAATAACGCAGTTATTATATATTTATTTATATATAAATTAAGCCGAAAGTTGAGTGAAACGAGACTTGAGCCATTGTTACACCAATAAGAGTTAATAATTAAACAAATAAAGATATGAATAAACAATTAGTACAAGATATTATTAAAGCAGGTAATAAAGCTATGGATAGTGTACCTGTAAGATATACTGTTGATACCGAAGATAATAGGTATTATGGTTATGATGGACTTTATTATGATGATAATCATGTAGAGTTTACTGATGACTATGATAATAAGATAAATTTATCTTATGAAGATATTATTGGTATTAGAGTAGGTGATGTTTAAATAGTGTGTTATAGAGTTGAAGTGAATGGAAGTGTATGTAGAAGAGTTACCCTAACTATTCCTACAATACTTCCTTATTCTCATCTTCCTTTCACTTTAATTTTATTACTAATCACATTACTCTTCCAACTATTATTACTGTTACTCATACAACTTATTTAATCATCTATTTTATCTCCTTTATCTCTGGTTTTCAAGACTTTAAGTTCAATTCTTACTCTCTTACCTTGATTTATTGGATATTACTATACTTGATTTAATAAGTTCTCATTTACCGAATGTTTACTCATAATATATATTAATGTTATACATTTTTGAATTATGAACATAGATTTAATTAAATATATAATGAAGATAATTGCAGTACCAATGCTGCTTTTATCTTTGATACTTATAAGTCATGGTAGTGATGACCATATAAGTATTATGAATGTCATTGGTTTTATACTGCTTATTATAAGTGGTAGTTATATAATTGTTGACGCTAAAAATAATAATGATGAAGAAAGTAAATAAAATTACAGCTCTTGTAATGCTGATATTAGTAGCTACTACTGTTAGTGCTACTCTTAGTTTAGTTAATGCTACTTTAGCTAATACTAAACTTCGTAATGAAGTAAAAGTTTATAAAACTTATTATAATGCTTCTGAAGCTTTATTTAATGAAATAGAGGACTATAATGAGAATTTATTTGATAGCGATAAAGCTATTGATTATTATAATGCTAAACTTCCCATTTCCAAATAAATAAAGTTCTGTTACTAGTACGGTCTGTGAAGATAGTACTAGTTTATTTATTAATTTTATTAATATAATTATGAAAAATAGAATTTATACTACAATAAGTATTGTAGGTTTAATTGGTATTATGTGTTTTGTTATTTATCTTGTTGGTAATTTTATATATTTTGGAGTATATGAAATAAATGATATAAGTAATAATAATACTAATATTGATAATGTTTATATTGATACAAGTGATAATCAATATAACAACTCTAGCCGCCCCGTAAAAGGTATGAAATATAAAGATTCAATAGATTCTTTAGCCTTTAATAAATATATTGATTTATCTAATATAGATGGAGATAATTTTTATAGTAGAGAAATCAATGAAGATTTAACTAGTGGTAGAGTATATAAATAAGATTTTCGAGTTAATAAACATATTATAAACATTTTAAATTTTACAATTATGGATTCAAAGAAAGTTATTAGTGAGTTAGTAAACAATGGTGCAAACAACGTAGTAAAGGATGTTACTATTCGTAATATCAATACTACTGAAATGACTAATTATGCAAGAGTTGCAATTACTCTTGACAAGCCAGTTAAGGGTTATGTAGCTAATCCTAATCTTGGTAAGACTCCTGGTAAGGATGGTGTTCCAGCTGATGCTGATGTCACAAGTGAGTATGTAATTGGTCTTGTAAATGTTATCTTTGTAAGCAATTACAGTCTTATTGCTACTCTTCGTGAAATTCCAGATGTTGCATTTGCTGGTAATAGTTTGCTTGAATCACCTAAGAGAATTGGTGTGATTCTTAGTGGTGCAACTATTAATGTTGTTCAGGAAGCTGTTGCTGAAGGACAAGAGTATCGTAATCCATTTAGCGATAACGCTACTCCAACTGTTGTTAAGCATGATTCTTATTATAATCATGTATTTGACATTCGTCTTGGAGAGTTTGGTAAGCAAATGGTATTCGAGTTGGCTAAACATATCATGTTTGACTAATCTTTATAAGTAGTAGTGCTAGAAATAGTGCTACTACTACTTATTGTTTTATTTAAATAAGGAGAACTTATTATGTGTATAAAGTATTATTTTATTAGTAATAGAGTTAAAGAACGTAGAGATGGTTCTTTAATGATTAGTACAAGTATGGGTTTTAATCATGCTAAGAAATTAGCTAAGAAGCGTTTTCAAATGTATGGTTATAAGGGTAGACTTGTTAATATCCACCCATTTAGTACAACGATTAGTAAAGCTATTGCAATTTAAGTTAAAGTTTTACTAATTATTGTTGATATATAAATCAAATTCATTATCTTTGCAGCAAATATTAATAATTAAACTATTAAGTGTTATGACAGATAATGAATTTGATTTAAATGCTCAAGAAGTTGATGCCTTCTGTATAAATCATGATATTGATGATTATGATTTATATGGAGAAATAAAAGCTGAGGACGGTGATGGTTCTGATTTTGGCGATAATATTGACTTTGATTATTAATTTTTAAACATAAGAGAATTATGGTAAAAGAAAAAGAATTAAGTTCTGCTGATAAGTGTCGTAGAACTAAGCTCCGTAAAAAGAGTGTTGATGAATTAGTTGACATCATTCTTCGTAAAGATGATGTTGAGCGTAGACTTAGTAAGTCTGTTGAGACATTCAAAAAATTACAACTTACTAATGAAAAGAGAATTGAAACCCTTAAAGATTCTCTTGATAAGAGTGAGGAGATTCAGAGTAATCAAGAAAAGACTATTTATTCACTTAATACAACATTAAGTAATAAAACTACTACTATTTCTACTCTTGAAGAGCATAATAAATCTCTTTATGGTAGAATTGATGTTCTTGAAAAAACTATTAAAGCACGCAATAAAGAAGCACGTATATTATTTGCTATTATTGTTGCTCTTATAATTAGTATTATTATTCTATTTTTCATATAGTAAATCTGGTGTTTACAAGTGTGTAAACATATTCATAAATTTATTCAAAGGATATGCCACTATTGCTTGTGAAAGTAGTAGTGGTTTTTTAATGTTTAATAAATACAATTATGGAAGAAAATGTTATAACTGGTATTGTAATTGCCGGTAATATATATAATGTTATAGCTAATGGGGTTAAATGTCCTCAGTGTGCTGTAAAAGACCTTTGTCTTAAAGGTAAATTAGGAACTAAAGTGCAGTTTGACTGCGCAAGTGTTCATCTTGAAAAGGTTAATATTGTACCTAATAAAGTTGATATTAATATCTTGAAAAAATCCATGCCGATTATTATGCCTAATTTTGGTATAAGTACTGTTAGTAATGGTAAAAAATGTAATATTTAAATTATGAGTAAAGATAGAACTAAACTTCCTGATACTCCAAGTACTATTCTTAGTGATGATGTACTTGATGATATTTACTCTGATATGCAGGCAGACCAGGCACTTATGCTTGAGCAATCCGGTATTTATGAGTAAATTCGATTTTTACGTAATTTCCTAGGTTTCACAGCTCTCAATTAATTTAGCTGATAAATTTATCGGCAAATTAATTTGAGGGCTTTATATTACAAAATAAAATATTAAATAAAATGATAGTTGTAACACAAACTCAACTTAGGAATAAAGACACTGAAGCTATAATACTTTTACGTAATGAAATTAAAACTAGCTTTAATACTAATGCTATTGATTATTTTACTATAAGTGCTGTAGCTGAAATTCTATATAATAAATTTAAGCATAAGAAACATGATATAATATATCATACAACTGTTTCTTATGACGGTATTAATAAACCATTTAAAATAAGAATTAATTATGCCATCAAATAGAAGTAACAATGAAATAGGTAAAGCATTTGCTATTGGTACTAAGATTGAGTATATGAACAAATTATATGAAGTAACCGAAAGTGATTCTTGTTGTGATTGTTCTCTTGCTACTATTTGTTCTAGTAGTGATATATCTGCTGGCGATAGAAATGATGATGCTTTATCTAGAGATAAAAGAATTAATATATTTGGTGAATGTTCACATGTTAGAAGACCTGATACTAAATCTGTAGTATTTGTAGAAATTCCTAAAGATAATACTAAAGATAAGTATCACAAGATTATACCTTTATTTAGAGATGATAATCCTAGTAAATTAAAATCTGTAGAATTTGATTTACCTAATGGTTATGTAATCGATAAAGATAATAGTGATTTAGATAAAGGCATTATCAGATTTAAGAGAAAATGGTTAACAATAGAAGAAATGTATAATTTAAAACCTATTGATGCTTGTGAATATCTTAGTTCATCTATTGCTGTAAGTACGTCAACTCGTAAGAAAATAGTTGCAATAATTACTCTTATGGATATTGCTAATTATTTTAATGGTGATTGGGAATATACTACCAATGCTGATAAATGTGGTTATATGATAGCTTATGATAAAACCACAACAGAACCTTATGGTTATCAAATTGTTCATATTAATTCTAATACAGATATGTATTTTGGTAATATTATGTTCAAAAATAAAGCTGATGCACAGTATGTAATAGATAATCCTAATTTCAGAAACATTCTCGATAATATATTTAAAGTATGAGTTTGTATAAATATAATATAACTGTTAAAGTTGATGATGAAGACGATAAGTATAATGAAATGACTATAAGACTTGGTATTAAAAATGCTATTCAATGTCATTTACGTCATGCTACTCTTCATCATAATAGTAATGTTAAAATAGAAAGAGATTTTAAAGTATAAAATTATGGGAGATGAAGATTTATATGTAGGTGATATTAGAAACTATTATAATACACGAAGTATTATACTTAGTGCTAATGAAAGACCTGGCTTAAAAGTTTGTAGTAATAGTTTTCCTGATGGTAAAGCTCAACGTAGAGAAAGTAGACGTAGAGCTATTAGAAGAAGAAAGGGTAGACTATGATACTATGTAATAGTTGTCTTTATCAATTTGATACAAGACATTGTAATGTACCTGATTTTGGAGAAGTTATACAATGTAATGGTTATGTTGATAAAAAAGACTTTTATAAACATTCTTCAAGACGTACAGGTTATGTTATTCCTTATAACTTTCCTCTTAATACTCGTAGAGGTTTTAGAACTATATATTTTCTTATGAAATTAACTCAACATGATATGACTACTGTAGTTAAAGATATAATTGCTGTTAGACATGCTGGTATTAATTTCATAACTAATATATGTGATAAACTAGAAAAAGAGAATGATTGTATGACAACATTCCTTTACGGGGCGACTAGAGAATAGTATAATAACTTTTATAAATAAAGAATTATGAAATATAAAAATAAAAGAGCACTGTTTATAGATTTAGACAGTACTTTAATTAAAACTGCATCAGGTAAAACATTTCCTGAAGATTTTAGTGATTTTAGAGTACAAGTTCCTGTATTAGCTAAAATTGTAGAAAAAATGCCTATGCTTAATATGCTTTTTATAGTAAGTAATCAAGGTGGTATAAAAGATGCTATAGATAAACGTCTTTTTAAATTTAAAATAAATGCTATAGTAGGTGTATGTCAAGATTATTTAGATTACAGAATTATGCACTTCTCATGTGTTGATGCTATGTATTGTTGTTCTATGGATAAGGATAATCCTTATCGAAAACCTAATACTGGAATGCTAGAACAATTATATAATCAATATCTCGTACATTCTAAAGACGAATGTATTATGATTGGAGATGCTTCTGGTAAACCAGGAGATTTTTCAGATTCAGATAAAAAGTGTGCTGAGAATTTTGGTATAGATTATATTGATGTAAGAGATTTCTTAGAATCATAATATAATCAAGTTCTGCTAAGTGTAGTAATACGGCTTATGGTGCGAAACCAAGCAGAACTTCTAATAAATAAAATAATAAAGTTATGAAGTATGAAGAATATATAACAGCTATTGCTCCTTTTGAAGATTTTAAAAGTAGAGCAAATAATTGTAGTGATGATAAGTTTAAAAGTAAACTTATGGAAGCTTATGATAAAGGTTTACGTGAAATAGGTCGAAAAATTCTTATAGAGAATAATATTACTCCTAATAAACTTATTAATCAAGAATGTACTCCTATGTCATTTGAACCAATTAGTGCTAGAATTAATAAAAATAATGAAGTTATATTAATTGGTTATTTATATCAAGACCATACTGATTATAAAGCTAGACGAGAGTATAAATTAAATAACTTATTTAGTGATTATAAAACAAATGATTTTAAACATTGGTGATAAATTAAATGCTCTATTTAACTATAATAATTAAATTAAAATAATTATGTGTGATATTAAAGAAGAAACTGTTTCTTATTTTATTAAAGAAGCAGATACTGCTCGTATTGATTATAATAATAGAATTAAAAATTTAACTAATAAATTCTTTAATGATAATCATATTCCTCTACAAGTAGACGATAAAGTTATCTGTAATATAAATAAAAATATTTATGGAAAATCTCATATTAATGCTGTAATATACAGAATAGTAATAAATAGAGATAAAACACCAAGAATTATGTGTTTTACAGATAAAAATACATATGTTTATTGTAATGTAGAAGATATAAAGAAAATATAATCATCTTATTGATGAAGTAACATAATATTATTAATTAAAACTTTTTGTAAAATGGCAAAGAAACATGATGAAAGAAAGGATTTAAAGTGTGTATCAAGAGTAGCTGAAATCAATGGTAATCGTATCATTGTTCCAACTAATACTACGATTGGTATTCACATGTGGGGTAGAATTGATTTTCTAGTTCATTATTGTGGTTATATTCTTAATCGTAGTAAGAATGTTAAAGCTTCTAATCTCAAATTTGAAGATGCTTCTGTAAGTGCTAGAGAAGCTAAGAAAATCAAAAAGGAACATAAACTTTCTAACAAGAAGAAGTAATGGTTACAGATTTTAGTAAATTAAAAGTTAACCTTAACTTTAAGATTAAGGTTAAGCATAAGACTAGAGCATCAGCTCTTAAACAAGATAAAGTCTTGACTAAACTAATAGAGACTACATGTCGATATGATAATGGAAAGTTCTATGTTGTTATTCCTAATTGTGTATATAAACATAAACTTAAAAGTTGTGTAGATGTAACTGATATAGGAACTAACGATATAACTTTAGAGTTTACTCCTGAATCATTCGATTTACATGAAGCTGATAGAGTGTTTACTATACGTGGTCAAGATAATGGTAAATATACGTGTTTGATAAGAAACGAAACTGATAGATTATTTAAGAAACTAAACAAAGAACAATATGTTCCATTTTGTAGAAACTGGACTATAGTTGTTAGAATTGTTCGACGTGTAGGAGTATTATATGCTGATTTTCGTTCTTTAAAATCACGTAATTTATATTATAATTTAAAACAAGATAATGAAGATGAATAAATGCACAATGAAGATACATTAATTGGAGGTCCTTTAAATAGGACTGATAAAGATAGAGCTGAAATTGCTGGTCTTACAAAGGACCAGCAAAAAGCTTATCAAGGGCTTATTGAGTTTATTAATAAACCCTTTAATCGTAAAGATTTTAAGCGTGCTCTAGTTGGTGCAGGTGGTGTTGGTAAAACATTCCTTTTAAAAACTATTTTAAAGAATTGTAATATTAGTTTTTCACAAATTGGTGTAAGTGCTCCAAGTCATAAAGCTTGTAGAGTAATACGTGATTCTCTTGCAGGATTACCAGTTAATGTTAATACTATTCAATCAGATTATGGAATGAGACCTGATTATAATATTGACAAATTCAATGAAAGAGATATTCAATTCAGTCGTCAAGGTAGAATAAAAGTTGAAGATTATAATCTTTATGTAGTTGATGAAGCTTCTATGATTAATAAAGCTTTGTTTGATTATATGTGTAAAGTTTTAGTTAACAACTGTTGTAAACTTTTACTTCTTGGTGATGTTGACCAAGTACCTCCTGTAAACGAACTTGAACCTTCTGCTTTTAAGAATGTTACAACTTATAGATTAACTCAGATTGTAAGACAAGATGAAGATAACCCTATAAGAGAACTTTGTAATATGCTTAGACATGATGTAGAAAATAATACTTTTATGTTCCTTAATTATATAAGTACACATAAAAGCAAATTTGATTCTACAATGACTAAAGGTTTTATGGTTTGTAATAGTGCTGAATTTCGAACTCAAGTTGAACTTCAGTTCAGTGATGAAGCAATAACTAAAAATACAGATTATGTTAAAGTTATAGCTTATACTAATATAGCTGTTTCTGCTTGGAATAAGTTTATTAGAGAATCTATAATTAAAGACAGCGAAAAATCTGTTATTACAAAAAATGATTTAATTACTTCTTATATAACTCTTGTAAATGAATTTAAAGAGACTATTATAAGAAATAGTGAAGATTATATTGTAAGAGATATTGCTAATTATACTCATCCTAAATACAGCATTAAAGGATTTATGGTTAAGTTCCAAGCTGTTCACGGTGGACAAGTTACTTCTCCTTTGTTTGTTCTAGACCACAGAGATAGATATTCTGTTAAGAGATATTGTGATATATGCAATGAATTAATAGAACAAGCTAAAAATGCTTCTAAACAACAACGTGCTGCTAAATGGAAGAAGTACTTTGAATTTCGTGAAAGTTGTTTGATATTAATCAATATAGCAAAAGCTGACGGAACAGTACTTCATTATCGTAATCTAGACTATGGTTTCTCTGTAACCGCACACAAAAGTCAAGGTAGTACTTATAACGTTAGTATGGTTGACATTAATGATATTGTTTATGACAAGAATGGTCATCCTTATAATAACGCTAAAGATATTAATCGACGACTTTACGTTGCAGTCAGTAGAGCTAAAGAAAAAGTAATTTTAAGATATGGATGAAGTTAATTTAAATCCTTTAGATTACAGAAAGTTTCTTAAAGGAATAGAAGATTGTAAAGAACAAATTAAATATTACGAAAACGTAATAGCTGATGTAGTTCTTAAAAATTCTAACCTTGAAGTTAATGATTCTGTAAAGCTTGAGAATAAAGGTGGAATTAATAAACTTTATGGTGTTGTAGTTGGTGCTAAAGCAGTTATTAAAGATGATAATGAAGTGCATAAACTTGTAACTGTAATGCCTGAGAATGTTAATACACCTTTCGATTTCGACCTGGCAGAATGGTCAATTACTCTACGTGTACGCTAGCGAAATTCGCATAATGCGTATTTATTTGCGATTTAAGCCTTTTATTGACGCAGCATGATTAATCATATAGCCGCCCCGTAAAAGGTATGTGAATGAAAATTTAAAATATTAAATAAAATGTGTTGTAATCAATCTAGTAAACTTTCTTTTAATGAACGTGTTCAATTTTACATTAGTAAGAAAGAAGAAATAGAAACTGAATACAAGAGTAGAATGAAATCTCTCGATGAAGAAGCTTCTGCTGATATTCTTGCTAATTGTCCTATTAAAGTTGGCGATGTTTATGTAACTGAAGATAATAATGCTTGGGATGTTAAACGACAGTATTATAAAGTTGCTAAACTTGAAGCTGATGTTGATGGTACAGTTACTGTTTATGGTTATAAACGTAAGCTAGATAAAACTTGGGGAAAACGTGATAATATATTCATGTTTATAGCTGATATTTACGATAATTATAATGTTAATCGTTATGATAAAGTAGAAGATTATGTTGAACCTACTAAAGATTAATTAATTATGAAAAGAAGTGATAAAATTAAAGCTCGTAAGCGTATTGAAAATGGTTGTAACTTTTCTAGTCTTATGAGAGTTGCTAAATATCCTAGTGGTACATTTAGTACATATAGCTTCTGTTCTCCTTATGCTTTCTAAAGTATGTGACGATTGTGCTTTAGGTATGTTTAATACTAAGTGCAAATGTCTTGATGGTGTTGGTAATCCAATGTCAGGTATGATTATTGTTGTACCTAATGTTGATTACAATGCTTATAAGAATAGAGGAATGACTTTTAGTAAGTATGTGGAAATAGTAAAAGAAGCTATCATACCTTTTACGGGGGGTCTAGAGCAACTAGACCCTTTTATTGTTCCTCTTATTCGTTGTAAGCTTGATGATAAATGTCCTGTAAATGAAAATATAATTCATAGATGTATGTTACATACATTTGCTGATATTAGAATGAATGCTATCAATAAAATAATGCTTCTTGGTAGTGCTGCTACTAATTTTGGTTTTGATATTACTAAAGGCAAAGATAAACTATATTATATAGCTCCTTATGTTTACAGTACAAATTACTCTCCTTTTATTAAGTTTATAGATGATAATAAATACGATGAATTTCGTAATCGTCTAGTTAAATGGCTTATTGCTAATAAAAATAATAATTATAATGGAATGGAAATAGTAAAGATAATAAATGATTCATAGTTTAGCTGTAGATTTGGAAGTCTTTGAGAATATGATTTCATTTACTTTTGTAGATTTAAAAGATTATCTTGATAAATTTGCAGATTGTAAAGGTGCTCTTACTGATAGTTTAACAGTTGAAGAAATAACATTTAGACTTGATAAAGTTAAAAGCTGGATATTTTATGTTAGTGATACAGATGATTCTCAAATGTTGAGTATTATAGATTTCTTTGAAAAAATGAGACCTGTAGAACATGAAGATGGTTCTGTTGATAGATATGATTTATACGGTTATAACAATCAAGGATATGATGATATACTGATTAAAGCATTTCTGATGTATTGGAATCGTTTTGATAATACAAAACAACTTTGTTTATTTCTTAAAGAAGTAAATGATAAAATTATTTCATTACAAGATGATAAAGATGCTTTATGGAAAGATAAACTGATAAATCTTATTCGTAAGTATAGAGTTCATTATGTAACTGTAGATTTGTTTAAGATATTTGCTCTTAATTCTGCTGGAGTAAATTATGATAAAGAAACCGGTGAACGTAAAAAGTATGGTAAAAGTTTAAAGCAAGTTAGTATTAATCTTAAATGGTATAATCTTCTTGATTTTAAACTTCCTCCCATTGATGATGAAGAAGGCGATATATATAGAAAAAGAGATGAATATAAAGGCATGACTAATGAACAATTAAATTGTTTGATTACTGCTGACTTTAATAGGTATCTTCTTCCTAAATATGTTAAGCCTATGTTATATTATAACAAGAATGATGTATTTCTTTGTTGTGAAATGGTAAGGCAAAAGCCTGATGAAGTTATACTTAGATATAGTCTTGGTCACGCTTATAGAATAAACTTCTTATGTAGTGCTAGAAGTAATATTGCAGATAAACTATTAAATAAGTTTTATGCTGAACGTAGTGGTTTACATGAAGATGCTTTTAAAAATCTTCGTACACAAAGAACTGCTCTTAGTTTTAATAAAATAATATTTCCTCATATTAAGTTTAAGACTAAACAACTTCAAGATTTGCTTGAAGAAATGAAGAAAGTTGTTATATATAGAACTAATAAAGATAGTTTTGTACGTGAAATAGAATTTTATGGCACAACATATACTCTAGCAACTGGTGGTATTCATACTCAAGACAAACCTGTAATACTTAAAAGTACTGATAAATATGTTTATGTTCATCACGATTATACATCATATTATCCAAGTATTATGATAAGTTATGAAGTAGTACCTGCGCATCTTAATCGTAAGGTGTTTGCAAAAATGGTAGATTACTTTAAACAAACTCGTGTTAAATGTAAACATACAGATGATAAAGATGGTTTTGTAGTACCAGGAGTTCATAATAAACTTGCAGCAGAAGCATTGAAGATTGTAATCAATGCTATTTACGGAAAGTATGGTTATGAAAATTTCTGGCTTTATGATAGACTTGCACAAATGAGAGTTACAATTAATGGTCAGTTAATGACAATGACTCTTTGTGAATCTCTTGAATTAGCAGGAATACATGTAGTTAGTGCAAATACTGATGGTATCGTTATAAAACTTCCTTATGACAAAGTTGATGTTTATAATCAAATTTGTAAAGAATGGAATGAAACTAATAAGATGTCTGCTGATGATGAACATTATAAGATGCTTGTTAGTCTTAATGTGAATAACTATTTTGATATTCAAAGTAACGATAAAATTGAGTATAAAGGAGCACTAGACCCAAAACAGTATATCAAAGACCTAAAAAAGGGTTATGATATGCCAGTTGTAGCTACTGCTGTATTTGAATATTTTGCTCATGGTAAATCTGTAATGGAAACCCTTCGTAATCATAAAGATATTCTTGATTTCTGTAAAACTCAAAACGTAGGTAGACAATTTGAAGTTGTTTATCAAAAAGTAGTTGATGGAAAAGTAGTAGATGTACATAGTCAACGTCATGTTAGATTTTATGTTTCTACTAAAGGAGTTGTGATTATGAAAGAACATGTAACTACTGGTGCTCGTAGTGTTTTAGCTAGTGGAAAACCAGTACAAATTCTTAATTTACTTGATGATAAAGATATTAGTGAGCGTAATATAGATTATGCTTATTATTATGAAGAAGCTTATAAGATTATAAATCCTATAAGACTTGGAATAAGTCCTAATCAAAAAGGTAAAGCTAAGAATAAAACTCTCAGTGGAAAATCTTTGTTAAAGAAGAATTTTGGATTATATAATGATTTATTTGATAATGAAGAAGAACAATGACAGAAGAAGAATTGCATGAAAAAAGTGTTTATCAATGGAGAATGAATAAAGGAATTGGAACTTTTATAATTCCTGCTCCTTTAGATGTTCTTAGACCTTTATTGATGATACTTCCTGCAATGTATAATAAAAGTCCTACAATAGAAACTGATATTATAGTTGCAGACTTTGTAGATAAAGATAAAGTTAATGATTATCTATTACATAAGAGTGACCCTGTTCATTCTAATGTTTATAGTAATTTTATTACTAGAGGATTGATTAAAATTTTAACTGTTAGTGAAGCTACAGATATATTTAGTCATTTAAATCCTACATTAGTGGTTATTTATAATCCTAAAAAATGTCTTTATTGTTATGTAGGTCTGCTAGACAAAGCAAAGTTTAAGTTAGTGTTATCATCAACTTTACTTACTGGTAAGTTAGAACAGATTAATAATCTAATTCCTAGAGTTGGTTCTTATAATCAAGCTAGTGTAGACGAAATCCGTTCTAGCCGCCCCGTAAAAGAAGTATTAGTTCCTTTAGTTATAGATGAAGATAGTAATCTTAAAAAGAAACTTGATTATTATAATAAAGAAATATCTACTGCTATAGCTATCTTTGGTGACTTTGATACAATTAAGATGGCTCGTCTAGGTAATAGTAATACTAATAGTTCTAGTATGGCTGTATGTTATAACATAGCTCGTCAAAATGGTTGGAATGAGAATCTTGATATGACTATTCAATTTAATGTTGAAATAGATGAACTTTATTCTCCAAATGCCCTTAAAGAACGTGCTAGTGGAATATACGAAATTATTAGAAGTAGAAGTCTTGCTCTTGCTTCTTCTGATGAGAAACTTAGTTATATTCTAAAGATTGTTGAAGATAATGCAGATAAGAATATCCTTATTATTAATAAACATGGCGACTTTGCAAATGAAGTAACTAAATATATTAATGATAATACTCATTATAATACTTGTTATAATTATCACGATAAAGTAGAAAATATTCCTGCTATTGATGATAATGGAAATGAAGTTCTAATTAAGAGTGGAGTTAATAAGGGAAAACCAAAAATGCTTGGTGTAAAATCTCAGAAAAATTTAGCTCAAAAGTTGATGAACAAAGGTGCGATTCACGTTTTGTCTACAAATGCCTCTCCCGATAAGGATTTAGCCGTAAATGTAGATGTTGTTGTAATTACATCGCCGTTGTGTGATACCATTGAAACCTATTTATATAGGCTCTCAAAGGTTCAATTCGCAAAGGAGGTACAATTATACACCTTATATTATAAAGGCTCTTTAGAGGAGAAAAAACTAGATGAGCGTGCTATTGGTTCAAATCATCTAATTCTTAATAAAACTGAAATTGAAGTTAAAAGTGATAATAATTATGATTATTGTATTGTAGATTGAAAAATTATGCTTATCTTTGCAGCGTAAATAAGAAACAAATATAATTGCTCTTTGAAATAATGAATGAAGTTGAAAGAAAAACCGAAGAAAGTCATGGTTTATCTGTTAGACCTGAAGATGTTAATACAGGTATCAGAGTTCTAAATCTTCTAGATGAGAAACAACTTGCAAATGCAGAAGTATTTCTAAAGAAGATTATTGCTACTGATAAAGGTGGAGTTAAAACTGTAAATGAAGGTCTTGCAATTCTAATGCGAGCACAAGACTTACGCTTACCATTTAGTACTTGTATAGAACATATTCATGTTATTAATGGAAAAACTGGTCTTGACGTTCACATCGCTAAAGCACTGTTATCAAGGGCAGGTATAGTCTGGGAAATAACAAAAGATTATGTACCTCAGTATAAATATACTGATGGTAATAGTGTTTACGATGAAACACATCTCCCAGATTATTGTGTTAAATGTCGAAATCAGAAAGAAGCTGAAAGTAAAACTACTGATGATGTTATTGGTGTTTATCCACTTAGATATTATATGGATTTGAAAGGTAATATTTATGATGAATTTCAAATATCTAGTAAATGTGTTAAGTGTATTAATACAATTCAAGCTACTAAAGTAGCTCAAGAAGGTAATTATCCTGTAGTTAGAACAGCAGCTAAACCTATTGATTTTGTGACTGAGTACAAGTTTACAAGATATAAGAAGATATATGGCAAAGTAATTGAAGTTCATGCAACTGGTCATTTCTCTTATGTTGAAGCTGCACAAGCTGACTTGTTTACTAAAGATACTTTTAAAAAGTATACTAGAATAATGATTGGTCATAGAGCCTTTTTCTATGGAGCTAGAGAAATTGCTGGCGATATTTTAATGGGTTGTATGTCTGATGATGAATTATCCGAAGTAGTTAACAATACAAATCCTAATGTTGACAACTTTGTAAACGTAGAAGATTTAACAGAAGATGTTACTCCTACAGAATAAGGATTTAAAATAGAGTTTATTAAATAGTATTATACTATAATTTATTATTAACAATTTAAATATTTAAAATTATGAAGATTAACGGTTTATCATTCGGTATTAATGTAGTTGCAAGTGGTGTTAAGGTTAGCTCAGTTATCACAGAGCCAGTTTTGGTTGCTTCTAGTACAAAGGGCGGTTTCAATATTTCAGGAGCAGTTTCTAAGGCTCTTGGTCTTCTGCCTGGTGACAATATTATGTTTGCTAATGATGCAGCAGATGTAGAGAAAGCTGTAATTAATCGTGTTGACGCAATCGTTGAGTTTGCTCAGAACAATGGTTTTGACCTTGATACTCCAGAGGGTACTTCTGCTTGTGTAGCAGCTATTACAACTTGGTATATTGCTAAGGGTGTTCCAATGTTCAAGAAGACAGGTGAGCCTATTATGGTTAATGTTCGTCTTACAAAGGAAGAGAAGAAGAAGTACTTCGATGAGCATGTAGATGAGGTTATCAAGAATAATCGTGATAAGTTGATTGCTGCTTATGAGCTTGCTGAGACTGCTACCGATGAGGAAATTAAGGCTGCTTTCAAGGTAGATGATATGCCTTCTCCACAAATGCAGTCTGTAAGTGGTTGTAAGCTTGCTGCAAGTGGTACTGCAACTGGTACTGGTTTGAAGCTTTCATTCTCTGATACTAACAACTGGGAGCAGTTGAAGTCAGACCTTGAGGACAAGACTTCTATGAAACGTATATTTGATGTAGACATCAAGAACCCTATTGTTTCTAAGTACAATAATGGTAAGGACGATGTAGAGATTACATTCTATGCTCTTGGTGAGTATAAGGATGAGGTTCCTTCTCGTACCGGTAAGAAAGGTGAAGCTGAGGAAGCAGATGCAGATGCAGAGTAATTTCATTCATTAAATAAAAATCTTATTTATGAGGGAGAAGAATAATAATCTTCTCCCTTTTTAGTCAATTATTATAAATGTTTTAAAACTTAATTAAGTTATGACAGAAAAGGTTAATAGTGCAGCAGCTAATGCGCAGGGTGCTGCAAAGAAAGTAAATCGTAGAGGTATTAGTAACAACACTCAGGCAGTAAGTCGTTTGAAGTTCCATGAGAAAGATGCTGCTCAGAATGGTCTATTTATGGCTCATCTTGATTCTGTATCTGTTGAATGGTCTCAAAGTGCAGATGGTAATTCTTTTGCTGGTTTGAAGATGCCTCGTTTGGTATTTACATTCGCAAGTAATCATACTGATGCAAAGGAACGTCGTTATGCAGTTAAGACATTGTTCCCTATTGAGAGTAATGTTGATACTATTCCTAACGGAGATAAGGCATGGCAAGTAGATAATGTACTTAATACTATTAAGCATATCCTTGACGTGTTCTATTTTAAGGGTCGTGAAATGACTGTTGAAGAGGAAGATGCACTTACTCTTGATTTTGTTGATTTCACAGAAGATGAGAATGGTAATGTTGAGTATGAAGCAGTAGATGCTCAGGCAGTTCTCGATGGCTATCGTAAGATGTTTGATAATGCTGCTGCTATGCTTAATGGTCAGTTTAATCTCGCTGATGGTGCTGTTGCTAAACCTTGCTTTAAGGACGCTAATGGTAAATTCATTAATTGTTGGATTAAACTTCTCCGTGCAGTTCGTAATCGTAAAGGTTCTTGGGTAGATGTTGACAAGAGTAAAGATTTGTCTTTCCCTTCATTTGTTGGCAATGGTTTTGTTGAAATCGTTAAGATGAAAGATAATCAGATTCTTCCTCCAGTTATTTTGACTGTAGATAAGGTTAAGGAATCAATTACTCCAAAGGATACTGAACCTAAAGCTCCAACTATTGGTGCTCCTGGTATTCCTGGTATGCCTGGTGGTGCTATTGTTCCTCCTACAGCCGGTAATGACATGGTAGGTAATTATAATAATTTCGACCCAACTGCAAATACGGATATGCCGTTCTAAGCAAATTGTTATTATTCTTCTAATGGATTTAATGTTCTAGGGATAGTGATGCGATACTTCGTGTCGCTATCCCTTTTTTATTTATACAATATGAAACGTACAATTAATACTACTAAACTTACAAAGGCTTTTATAGAGTCTCGAATAAGTCAAGAAGCTATTGTTGCAAAATATCTAGATATTCCTATCAATGTTGTAGATGATTGTGTTAAATATAATCATCTTATTAAGTCTGTGTTTAGAGATGATGATACTGATAGTAGTATGGGTATTGCATACAATATGAAAGGAAGACTTAAAGTTCGAGATTTTAATGGTTGTTTCTTTGGTGATGTATATGATGTAGTAGCTTACGTTCTTAGTATTGTTTATGAAAGACCTATTAGTACTAATAATAAACAAGATTTCTATTTTATTCTTAAACATATTTATAGTGTTTTTAGTGATGATATAGATAATCGAGTTAATCATTATGAGATAGATGAATCTATTAGAAATGCTCTTATTAAAAGTAAATCCAGAAAAGCTATTATTGAAATTGTTCCACGTAGTTGGAATAGTAGAGATAAAGCTTATTGGAATAAACTTGGTGTAAATCTTGCTTATCTTAATACTCATTTTGTTATTCCTGTTGAACAGTATTATATAGATAGAAGTAGTAATCCTACTCCTAGATATGGATATACTGCTAAAGACCCATGCTATGCTTATATGTTGGGTAGAAATAGACAAGGAATACATCTTATAAAACTTTATTTCCCACTTAGAGATAGAACAAAAGAAAGGAAATTTATAACTAATTGTAATGTACTTGAAGGTCTTCCTAACCTTGAATTAGATAATTATGATTATATTATAATTACTAAATCAAGTAAAGATAGATTAAGTTTAGGTAATCATTTAGTTAATCATACCTTTTACGGGGGGGATGGAAAGGCTTTAACAATAGGTGTAGTTAATCTTCCTAGTGAAAATTATAGATTAAAAGCTAACGAATATGATTGGTTAAAGAATCGTTTAGCTGATGATGGACTAATTGTTAGTTTATTAGATTTTGATAGAACTGGTCGTGATGGTGCTGATTATCTTTTAAGTACTTATAATATTCCTTATTTGTTCATTACTCGTGGTGAGTTTGGTCTTGACAATTATGAATGTAAGGATTTTGCAGATTTGCATTATAAATATAGTAACGATGAAATAGATAATTTTATAAAAGATACTCTTAGATATGTCGAGTTACGATACAGAAAAACTAAAGGTAATTCCGATGCCTATTTCAAAAGATTATCAGACTGTGATTTACCATACTAATATGACTAATAAAGAAGGAAGACCAACTGAACAAGTTCGTATTCTTATGGCTCCAATTACAGAAAAAGAAGAAGCTTTGCTTGATGATGGCAACGCTTTTGCTATACATAGAGGCGACTTATCTTTTAATTTGAGTTCTGATAATGTTCTTGCTTATGGTGAAGTTGACTTTCATAAAGGTACTGAGGACTATGAAAATATAGATGCTTTAATACCTTATAGAGATATGGTTCATCTTCCTTTACATTATGATTATGATACTCATACTTGTAAGACAAAAACAAAATGTTATCAAACTTATGAAACTGATAATATTGGAGCTATGGCTCAATATGCGCATGGAAGACTTGGTAAACCAAAAAGAGTTGTAATATTCAAACTTATTGCTAAACGCTTATGATTAAGTTCCCAAAGAAATATACAATGGTAGTAGATGAACAAGTTCAAGCTATGGCTGTTAAAGACGTTAGTACTTGTGGTGCTGATGAATTTGTTGCTAAAGCTTGTGTTCGTCTTGATTGTTCTCGTATTAAAGATGATATGAGAATGATGCAAACTATAGGTACTCCTTATAAATATGAGATTACTCGTACTCTTATTGGAATTGATTATGCTCTTCAACAAGGTTGGATTGATGAAAATAAGAAAGATGAGTATGTTTCTAAACTTGTAGCTTTACATAAACGTAATCTTAAATATGAAGAAGATAATCCTCCTATCATATATGATAAGAAGAAAGGTTTAAAAAAGACTACTCGTACTACTAGAAAGAAAGCTAAAGAAGGAACTCTTGATGGTTTTGAGAAGCCTAAAAAAGAAAAAGCTCCATCTGCTGCTCAACTAAATGCTCAAGCTAGAGCTAAACTTATTAGTAAATTAAAAATTAAGTTATGATATTATTTAAAAGAAATGCTAAAGGTGACCCTATTTCATGGAGTATTCACGAATGGGGTCAAGATAATGAATATATAGTTCATTACGGTGTTGTAGGTGGGCATAAACATAGCGAAATAATTAAAGCTAAACTTAGTAGAGGTAACGAAATAGAATCTCGTATTAAAGCTAAACGTAAAGAAGGATATAAAGAAGCTTCTGAACTTAAAGATAATGCTCCTTTAAACATAGAAGGTGATGTTAATCTTCTTAACTTTCTTAATACTTATCTTCCAAAGAATAATACTACTGATGAAGGCTTTGTTCTTCCAATGCTTGCAAAAGTACTTAAAGATAATAAACCTTTTGATAAACGTAGTTATTTAGGTCAGTATAAAATTAATGGTGTTAGATGTATTGTTGGTGCTGAACAAACTAATGATATGTTTAATCCTGTTAGACTTACTTATCGTTCTAGAGAAGGTACTGATTGGACTTCTAAACTTACTTGGATGGATGAAATAATTCTTCCAGCCATTAAAGATGATTTACTTGATGCTATGATTGAAGAAGGAGCTTGTCTTGATGGTGAACTTTATATTCCTGGTTATAAAGTAAATGATATTAATAGTTTTGTTAAGAATGAAAAGCTTCCTCAACATTTACTTCTTCAGTATTGGTGTTATGATATTGCTATAGATAATATGAGTTATGAAGCTAGACGTAAGTTTAAAATGGATAATATAAGTAGATTATGTTATACTTTTGATACTTATGAACAGCATCTTAATAATAAGAGTAAACTTATATTATTGCCTGATGTTAATATTACTAATATTTATGATGCTACAAGATTCAGAGATAAGTTTATAAGTCTTGGTTTTGAAGGTCTTATTATTCGTGATATTAATTCTGCTTATCAATTTGGTGCTCGTAATTTAGCTATGCTTAAATATAAACGAGTTGATGATGCTAAGTTTAAAATTGTTGATGTTGTTCCTGAAGGAGTTAGAACTAATCTTTGTAAACTTGTTCTTAAAAATGACATCAATGATGAACTATTTGAATGTACTCTTAATTTTGACCATTCAAGACAAGAGTATATTTTAAAGAATAAAGAAAAATTTATTGGTAAATATGCCTTTGTAGAGTATAGAGAACGTTCTGGAGTTAAGAGTGTTCCTTTTCATGCAAAGGCTATTGATATTAACGATTAAGTTATGAATTTAAACGCTTATGATAATGTAAAAGAAGAATTAGATAAACATAAAACTTGGTATTCACCAAAGTTTAGAAGATTATATAGTAGAGAAATAAAGTTTAGAATGTTTTATAAGTTCCTTAAACGATGGAATGAAACTATTAAACGAAATGATTATTTTCTAGCTATTAGTATGAGTAATACTGATGGCAAGTTTTATAGAGCTGAAAGAGATAATTATAGTAGATTAAAACTTTCTATTCCTAAAGAAGTTATCGAAGATTCTATTCTTAATTCTATATTTGAAGATACTAACGTTGAACTTAAACTTGTAGATAATCAAGTTGATGGTGAAGTATATCAACTAAACATATAATCATCTAGCATGAAAGCCGCCCCGTAAAAGGTATGTACGCTTAGAACTACTTTCCTTGCTACGTGAGCGGCTTTCTCATGCCTGCTTATATCTTCGTAACAAATTGAATTTGAACGCCTTACACGAGAATTTGAAATATTATATTTATCTCAAGTGCCCTGGCATACAAATCCGGTACGTATATCGAAGTTTCAAAATTTGTCACTTTTTAGCTTGCTATGAGACATTTTAGTAAATTGTGGAACAATTATACATTACCCAAATTTCAATCCGTTATACGAGAATTTAAAATATTACAGAAAATGAAAGTATATGAATATAGAATAGTCAAGATTGAGAAAGGTCTTTTTCTCATTGAGTATAAAGTTGCTCCTTATGGAGTTTGGCATGAAGTTGAAGATAAGAAGTTCAAGAGTAAGCCAAAAGCAGAAGCTTGGATTAGAAAGAATTTTGAATGCAACAATTTTGGACATAAATAGATAATAATATGGCTTATGTACAAAATGGAGTAGGATATACTCTAAAATGTGATACATGTAATGCTTTATTACATAGAAAAGGAAAAGACAAACCATTTCTTTCATTAGATATTAATGAACTTAATTCTGTTGCTAAAGAAAATGGTTGGTTAATTAATAAACAAGTACATAAATGTACTTATTGTAGAAAATTTTAAAAGTAGAATTATGGCTAAAAATAAAGTAGGTGCTGAACCTAATAGAAAAGTTAAACATTCGTTTACTAAAGATGCCGGTATTCATGAAGGTATTCATCGTGATGAACCTGGTTGGTATGATGGTAAACTTCATTGTTATTGTTTTGGTTATGGTTATTTCTTCCATAGAGGAAAACCATTAGGAATAAAACTTACTCCTGATTATATTAAAGAGAATTGGGATAAAGAAGGCTGGTGTGGAGGTCTCAAAGGTGCTTGTATGGCTATTATTAACCGTGAACGTAAAATAGCTGTAATTAAAGAAGGAACTGATTATTCTTGGAGTATTAAAACTGGTCTTCCAGTAAGTTATACTATTTATAAAACTGATGAAGATATTCCTCTTTATGATATAACTGAACCAAAGAATAAGAAAGTGCTTATTAAGATGCACATGACGTATCTTATTAAAAAGTATCTTGAAACGTATTATCACGAATATAAAGTTCTTAATAGTGGAAGTAAACAAATTCCTAATTATGGTAATGAACATCGACTGCAATATTTTATTGAGATTAAAGGTTTTGCTAATAAATATAAGTTTATACCTAAGTGTAAACCTTTATATACTAAACCATATTGGATAAATGATTATAAAGTTGATTTTCCTACTATTAAAACCATTCTTGAAGATAAACTGTTTACCGATGAAGAACTTCTTAAAATTAATAAATGTAAGTTCTATACAAAATTCTGCTTACATAAAGGTATTAGTTGGAAAGAACTTGATAAGAATTGGTCTGACGACTATATTGGAGAAATAAAAATTAAAGATAAAGCTAAAGCTGAAGCTTTTGATAAACTTGCTAAGAGATATGCTGATAAGTCAGAAGCTAATTATAAAAAAGCTTTATCTAAGGTAAATAGTTCTGTTAATGATTGGAGAAAACCTAATTATACTTCTAAAATAAAGTATATTAGATATTATGCTAATTATTATAAAAGAACCATTGAACCTATTCCTAGTTTTATTCATAAGGCTGTATTCTCTAATACTCAACTTAGACTTAAACCTGGTAAACCTAATTGGGTTGAAACTAGTCGTGGTGCTATAGTTCCTCTTGAAACTGCTATTAATGTATTTAATCAGCTTTATACTAATTATATTCTTAGTGGTAAGACTATGTTTAAATTTAAACGTGATGAATTTAGAATTGGTTCATTTTGTGTTTCAAGTATTTCTTATGAAGATAAGTTTGTTGACATTATTAAATGTGGACAAGATGAACCTGAGAAATCAGGCTATAAAGAATGGAAATTTATAATAGGTTGTCATATTCTTTGGTTTGATGATATTAAAGATTTTGCTAGATATTATAATCTACAAGATAGACTTGCTTTTCCTCTCAATAGAACTACTGAAGAATGTATGGAAAATCATTTGATTCATTTACATAGTGGAAGAACTATTGAAGCTGTGGGAATGACTGATATTTAACTTAATAAAATAACAATTATGAAATTAAAAAATGCTATTGATACGGCTGTTTCTCATAATGCTTTAGTTGTACTTGAAGAAACAGACCCAAAAGATTCTCATTATTCAATTAGTATTTATGAAGGAATGGCTCATGAAATTCCTAATGAATTACTAGAAAGAGAAATGTTTCCTATAACAGATATTGTAGGAGACCGTATAGGGCGACTTCATATACATTTAAAAACTGATTTTGAAGCTGCTGATGAACTTTTATTATTTACTCAACTTCCATGTATTACAATAGAAGAAAAATCTGACAATTTTGTAGTATGTGAAAAAGATTGTGGATATATTCCTCATCTTTATCCTTTTGAAGGTGAATATGGTATTGATTGGATAGGTGAAGAAGGAGATTCTCTTCATTATATTAATGGTATTACTCCAGAAAAGGCTATTAGAAATGCTTTTAAATGGTGTTTAGATAAAGGTCTTATAACAAATCCTATTTATATAAAATAATAATAATAACAATTATGACAGAAAGTGATTTAAAGTATTGGAAAGCTGTTCTTGGACCTGTAGTTCCAGAGCATCTTGTAACTCCTGAAGTTGTTGCATTACGTGACCAACAAAACAAAATGCTTAGTCTTATGGCTAAGAAGAATGCTGATTATGGTAATGCTTTCAATAAAGGTTGTGATAAACTAGGCTATAAATATGGTCTAGCTAGAATGTATGATAAAGCTAATCGTTTGGTTCATCTTATTGAAGATGATTTTCAAGGTTACAGTAATCCTAATGTTGAAGATGAAAGTATGTTTGATACTATTCAAGATTTAGCTAATTATTGTAATATGTTATTAGCTTGGCAAGCTAGTAATAATGGACATGAACCTACCATACCTTCTACGGGGAGGGTAGAGACAGTTTTCATTGATATTTCTAATCTTGTTAAAACAGATAAACTTATTCTTGTTGAAGAAACTAGTAGGCGAGTTGTAACTAATGAAATTATAGCTTCTTACGGTTTTGAAAATCTTTGTAAAGATGAAGATGACTATGTATATAATTTATCTGCTGATAATAAAGAAATACCTGTTACTAGCGAACATAAAGAAAATGTAATAGCTCTATCTCCTGAAAAATATAATGCTGAAAAAACTTTTGTTAAACATAAAAAGTAAATAATATGATTAAAGTTGTAAATCCTAGTGTTGAAGTTTGGAAACAAGAAGGTTATGATTTAGAGAGTATTTTTAAACATATAGCTAGATGTGCTCGTGTTTGTTATCAAAGTACTCCTAAAAATAAAGATGAAAACGCTTATGATTTTCTTGTTAGAACTGTTTTTAAAGGACATGATTTCTTTGGTTATAGTAAGATAAAGGTTAAGGACCGATTTGAACAAATACTTGCTCAAAACGCTTATGGTGATGTAGATTTAACAAGTCTTCATTTAAGTTGTTGTGAACATGCTACAGTTCATCTTAAATTTCCTACTTTCATGCCTAGAGCTGCTGCTATGTGGGAAGGAGTATATGAACATAACAAATATAGTAGAACTAATAATCATGATGGTTATCTTTATGTTACTACAAATCTTAGAGTAATAATAGAAAGTTATGCTATTGATACTCTTGAGTTTATAGATACAACTCCTAATTGTCCTTACTATATGCCAAGAACTACTGTTTGTTTTATAACAGATATTGGTGCTAGTCGTGAACTTAATCGTCATAGAGTTAATAGTGTCAGTGAAGAATCTACTCGTTATTGTGCTTATGATAAAGGTAAATTTGGTAATGGAATAACTGTTGCTAAACTTCCTTGGATTCCAGATGTTGACCCTAATGATGAAGGTTATTGTTATCGTGAAGGCTTCTTTAACGATAATGAAATATTTGACAATAATATAATTGAAACTCAATATACAGATAATTGGAATGCTGTAGATTGGTTCTTTTATGGTCTTCAAATTTGTGATTTAGTTTATCGTAAAACTCGCGAACTTGGTTGGACTGCACAACAAGCTAGAGAAATTCTTCCTCTTAATACTAAGACACAAGTAGTTCATACTGCTTTTGTTGATGATTGGGAGCATTGGATTGCTCTACGTAGTAATCAAGTTAGTGGTAAAGTTCATCCTATGATGGGTGAATTAGCTAAACAATTAATTCAACAAGTATATCCCGAATAATCATGTGGATAAGTATATTAAATTATAATATGGGACAAATTGAAGTTGCTGATGTAACCGAAGATTTTGAAGAAAACGAAACTACTGCTGATAATAATGAAAAAGCTGTAGATTGGCTTGAATCAAACGGTTATTGTTCTACTGAAGTTACATTTATGCTAACTGATGAATGTCCTTTGTGTGTAGTAAATAATGTAGAAACTCATTTAAACTTATAAATTATGGAAAAGACAATTAAAGAAGTAAAAGAACGTGCAGAGAATTTAAAGAAGAGCATTCTTCAAGCAATTAATGATTTTGAAGTAGCTAATCCTGAAGTTGATGTTCGTGTTACTGTAGGTCGTAATTACTCTACTGTTGAAGATGATACAAAATCTCATAGAGTAGATGTAGATTTAACTATTAAATAATTAATTAATATGGGAAAAAGTATTTTCGATATTGATAGAGAATTGTATACTCTTTATGAAGAAATTGAAGAAGCAGGTGGAGAAATAACTCCAGAAATGGAGAAAAAGCTTGAGCTTAATGGTCAAGAAATGACTAATAAGGTTAAAAGTATTACTAATTATATCAATAAGCTTAAAGCTGACCTTCTTGCTATTAAGTCTGAGACTGATAGACTTGCTAAACTCAAGAAATCTAAAGATAATACAATTACAGGTCTTACTAATCTTGTTTTATTTGCTATTAGAAATTATGGTACAGAAGACAAGAAAGGTAAGAAGTGGATTGATTGGGGTACTGGTAAAGTTGGTGTAAGAAAGAGTACAACTGTAGAACTTGATGATAAGAAGATTGAGAATCTTGTTGATGTTCTTAAAACTACTGTTGTTAATGGTATTTATACTAATACTCTTCATCAAGCTGATAGTATTGATGCCAACGCTATTCTTGATGCCGCACTTCATAACGCTCAAATAGAAGGAGAAATAACTAATGCTGAAGTTGAAGTTGAAGATATGGATGATGTTATTGTAAATATAACTATTCCTGTTTCTATGAGTAATCTTCTTCAAGGCGACGGATATAGTCTTCTTGCTAAAATGGGCGATGTATCTAAAGATGGTTGGAGTTTTAAATCTTCTGTTGATAAGAAAGCTATGAAAGTTAAACTTATAGATGAAGGTTGTACTTCTAATATCGCTAAAGTTGTTGAAAATGATAATTTAACTATTAAATAAATGGTTATATCAGTTTTAAGTATTGTAGTACTAGCGTTATTATTAATGCTAGTACTATTAATTAAGTTTTGTTTTCATATATACAAAATTAATATTGTTTTAACAGAAACTTGTAAAGATTTAAGTAAATATTATGACACTTTTGTTAAACTATATGACAAATATAGAGCTGCTGAATCTAATGCAGATAAAACAGAAGCTGCCAAAAATATACTTGATGCTGCTCAAGATGTAAACAATAACTATTATAGAGAACTAGAAGCATATAAACAAAATCATAACAAATAAAAAATTAAATGATATGTATAATGTATATTTAATTAAAACAAATATTAAAGTAAAAGCTAATACTTTTCTTAATGTTAGTATTTTAGCAGAAGATTTATCTGATGCTACAAGTAGTGCTTCATATCTTAAATATAATGGAGAAGATATAAAGAAGCATATAGTTAGTGTAGAACTTATTGTTTCAAATGTAGTACGTGATACATGGAACGTTAAGGATTTAAATCCTAACTATAAAGGTGAAGATAAAACATATACAGATGAAGATGGTAATCCTCTTCCTACTGTTGGTTAATATTTTAATTTAATGTTTAATGATTTAATTAACGCTGAGTTATGAGTAAATTTAATCGTGGTGGACTTCCATGGGTACTTGGTACTGATGTAAGTAATTGTGTAACTGCACAAGAGGTAATGAAAACTGCTGAACTTGATTGGACAGTTCAAAAATGTGAACTTGTAAGTAAAATGCCTTTTAGAATCGGTAGTAACAATGAAGTGGGAGAAGATAGTTTTGTTCACGATGGTAGTATTTATCGTGAGTGTCCTAATGCTTTTGCAACTTATCGAACAGATATTAATATGCCATTGGGTATTGTTAAAGATAAGTATGAAATAGTTCAGAATATGGACGCTTTTAATTTCTTTAATAATGCTATTGGAGAAGGTAAAGCAATTTGGGACAAAGCTGCTTGTCTTAATATGGGCGAAAAAGTATATGTTAGTGCTAAACTTCCAGTACAAACTTCTGTAGGTAAAGATGATGTTATAGATAATTATCTTGTGTTCAGTAATGGACATGCAGGTAATTCTTCTGTAGACATTATGATTACTCCTGTTAGAGTTATTTGTACTAATATGCTTAATGGTGCTCTTGATAAAGCTGCTTGTCATATTCGTCTTCGTCATACTAAATCTGTAAAAGAGAAACTTGAACTTGGTGCTCAAGTTTTAAAGATTGCTTGTTCTCATGCTATTGATGCTCAAGAGCTTTATCGTCATCTTGCTACTATTAAGATGACTGATGACCAAGTTGCTGAATACATTTGTAAACTTCAACTTACTCCTGCTGAAATAGCTAAACTTAATGAAGTTGACCCTAATCATGGTTATAAACGTCTTATTAGTCGCGATTACCATTTAATTGATGCTGTAGAGATTAGTACAAGAAAATCTAATCAACTTTACAATATGATGGATTATTATATTGATGGTATTGGTCAAAAAGATATTTGTGGTACTGCTTGGGGTGCTTATAATGCAATTACAGGATTCTATTGTAATGTTGCAAACCTTGAAGGTGAGAAACGTATGAATAGTCTTGTTTGGGGTTCAGCAAATAATAATATGAATAAAGCTCTTAATGAAGCAATAGCCTATGCAAGTTAATTTTAATGGAAAAGAAAATCAATTTAAAGTACCTCATTACAAAGTTGGTGATGAGGTACTAGCTTTCAGTTATATTAGTGGTAAATTCTTCTTTGGTACAATTAGTGCTGTAAATAGTTATGCTGATACTAATCAAAGTATTGTAAATTACACTATTATGATTGACGAAAATAAAGGTGTTCCTAATATTCCAGAAGCTTTAGTATTTGATGATATTGGTGATGCTTATGATTGGACTAAATCATTACAAATGGATTTAAGTACAATGTGATGAATACCTTTTACGGGGGGGGGGTGTAACAACTAGATGGTTTACTGGTACATGTTATCATGTTATCATGTTAGAACCACTCTAGCCGCCCCGTAAAAGGTATAAATCCTTAAACTAGTATTAAAACTAGTAAAACTCTTGGAGATACAAATAATAATGATTACCTTTGTAGCAAGGTATGGGAGCTAACATTAATATAATATATATATATTATAGGAGCTAACTACCTGATAATCAATTAGTTTACTAGCTAAAAGTGGTTATATATAACTATTTTTGCGAAAAAGTGGTTATATTTCACCACTTTTTGTATCTTAGCCGGCAGCTAGTAACACAAGATATTGATATGAATAATGTGATTAATAAACTTTCTAGAGATAGCATTGATTATGACTATTCTCTAGACTTCAAAGGTCTTAAAATTAAAGATAAGGCTGATGATGGTACTGAATATCATAAAACCATATATTATATGGAACACAAAGCAATTATAGATGATGCACTACTTGAAATAATGGATAAAGAAAATACTTATGTCCGTAAAGTAGTCAGGTATATAGCTAAGAATATACCTTATGGTGTTAATCATATATCTTTAAGTAATAAAGATATTGCACAATATTATAACTGTGATAAAAGTAACATAAGTAAAGGAATAAAACGTTTAGTAGAACTAGATGTAATAGGTCGTCTCTATGATAAAATTCCTAATAATATGCTTCCTAAAAATACTTATATTATAAATCATAATTATATTTATCGTGGTAGTATTAAAAAGCTTAGAAAAGATATTTTAGAACAACGTAATAATATAACTGATTAAAATTATGAGTCAATTAAGTAATCGTATAGCAGATGCAATGATTAATTATGCAAATGCTTTTAAAGACACTCCAGACAACAGATTAATGGCTGAAAAAGAACTCAAAGAAGCTCTTCGTACAGCTATTGATTTTGTTCCAGTTAAGATTTGGCTTGACCCTAAAGTTAAAGCACAAATTCCAACGTATGCTCATTATATGAGTGAAGGTGATAAAGACGGTCATGCTTATGGACATGCTACAGATGCTTGTTGTGATGTAATTGCAACTAGTGTTGAAATTACAAAAGACGGTCGTGTTAAATGTGGAACCGGTATTCATGTTGCTACTGAATATCGTGATTCGCTTACTTTACGTCCTAATTCACGCATTACTAAAATGGGTTACGTAATACCTAATTCTCCTTGTACTGGTGATGAAAGTTATCGTGGAGAATTTTTTGTTGTATTCCGTTCCATTATAACTAATGCAAAACCTATTGAAGTTGGTGATGTTATTGGTCAACTTGAGATTCCTCATCATAGACAAATTTGTTTTGAACCAGTTAAGAATCTTGAAGACCTTGGTATAACTGATAGAGGTGATGGAGCTTTTGGCTCTACAGCAAAGAAATAATTATTAATTTTTAAAATTTAAACAACTATGGCAGAAATGACAAAGAATTGGGTAGCTCGTATGATTAATCGTCATGCAGAAACAGTAGTAGAAATCGACAAGGTCAAGAAGCATCTTGCTAATGTAAGTAACAACCCAAAGATTAGTAAAGTAACATTTGCAAATCTTTCTCTTGTACTTAGAGATTTGAAGAGCCTCGAAAAAGATTATCGTACAATGCTTGAAAATGAGAATGTAACATTTACTATGGCTGGTGAATATTACTCTAAAATTGGTCAGATTAATGAAAAGAAAAATCCTGATAATAACGACTAAGAATTGTCTTGGTTGCACAATTCTTATTAATAACGTACAAACAGTACTAGCCAAATCGAAGAAAAATATAACTCTTGAAATCAAAGATTTTAATGAAGTTCCAAAGAGAATACTTCATCAATATAGTGCTTTTGATTATCCATTTGTTGTATTTAGTAGAGACGATGAAGTAACGTTTAAGTTTAGCGGTAGTACTCATGTTAATGTTATTCAAAGATATATAGATTTATATCTATAATGAACATTCAATATTTTTTTATTAAACATTATATTTTATCAAATCCTAGTGCTTGTGAAAGTACTAGGATTTTTCATCTAAAAGAAAATGAACGAAAATTATAATAAACATAGAAGAAATATTATCGTTGTGTTAACTATTATAGTATCTATTCTTATAGCATGTTCACATAATAGTAGAAAAGATACTAATAATACAGAACCTGTAGATACAACAGATTCATGTGGAATTAATGATGATTTCTATGAAATCAATGATGTTGATACCACTAATGATGGTTACTCTACAGACAGTGTTATTTATCTTGATGCAAACGGTAATATAATTAAAGCTCCTTTTAATTAAGTTGAGCTATATGGCACATCCTACATTTTGAAATCCTCTACACGAGGGTGATTTTCATCTCCTGAATAATTGTTCAGCCGTAACATCAAAGTAGCTTAGACGCTAAATAAATTGGGTCTAGTTCAATTAATCATTATACTTGCACGTCTTATTTCGGTCTCCAGGCATACGAGATAGTAAACTATGCCAATCGTGGGAAACGCCCACAACCCATTTTACTTAACGCCTAAGCGACTTTAATATCATATTTGATTAATTATATTACTTGAATTAATTAGCCGCTTACAGAAGAAATTGAAATATTAAATTTGATACTTGCTATAATAACATATTATATACTATAATAATTCGATTTGTTTATAATGTTGTTTATTATTTATTACAGCAGCGGCTGTAGTTCACAGATTTAAAATTTAGCATTGACTTGAGTAGCTTGACCGTGAGGTTAGGTTACTCTTTTTTTATTCATTAGGCGACACGTTTCAACACATTTTATTGAGCACAAAAAAAAAGCAGTAAATAATCATCACGATTACTTACTGCTTCATTTCCCGTTAATTTATTTATTTAAAAATGAGAATAGAATGAACTCGCTAGTTCAGCATTGGATTACATTATCAGCCATCACTTAACTTTATACCTTAAACCTTTAATTATGAATAAAATAGTATTTGTTAGACATCATAAGAACGATATGTTACTCCAGGCGGATTCGAACCACCACTGACAGAACCAAAAACTGTAGTGCTACCATTACACCATAGAGCAATAAAGTTTCGCATACATTTTAATTAAAACTTTAAAACCATTTTTGCCTAGAACAAGAAAACCTTCAACTGCTGCAAAGATACAAATAATATTTATATCTCCAACAGTTGAAGGCAATTAATTTAATGAAATTAAACTTATTTAATAATTACACACCACACATACCTTTTACGGGGCGGTTATAACCATTTAATGTTTAACGTTCTAAACTACTAGTACCTCTAATATCATTAGCCCAATCTTTTACATTAATCAAAGTAAGAAGATTATCACCAGTCTTATAATAACTATTAGCTTTATCAAGAGTAGCAAGATTATTAAGACTTCTGTAAATTGGAATTTGACGACCAAGTTTAACAAGAATCTTATTTTGACCTGCATAACGACCACTAGTATAATTAGGGTCATAGTCATCATCCATTACATAAGCAGCAATATTATTACAAGCAGCCATTATATCTTTACCAGCAGTTACACCTGCAATAGGACTAGACCATAATTGGTCAAACTGTTGTGGTAAGAACAACATGTTATACATCATTGACTGAGTAGTTAAATCATCAGCTTCATAAAGCATAAGATTAACCCAAAGACTATTCTTTAAATCATCATCGTCCCAAATACAACGAACAGCAAGAGCAGTACAAATACCACCAAGAGCACCAACTACATCACCAGCAGCACGTTCAATACTTGCTCTTTGCCATTTTGGCATTAACTGCCAATTAGTTTGTAAGTTCATTGCAAACTCAGCATAACCTTTAAGAAGTACTTGAAGACTTTCCAATGCTTCTACTTGACCATCAGACATTTCTTTTTCATATCTAAGTTGTCTAATAGGAGTAGTAAGGAAATCAAATAAAGCAGGAGCACAACCTATTTCTTTAGTTCCTCTTTCTTCATTGAAATAACCTTTTCTACGATAATGCTTCATAACTCCAGGATAAATATGTTTATGATACTGCATAGCTAATGAACCCCACCATTGTTTTTCAAGTTGAGCAGCACCAAGTTTATCATATACTCCATGAATCTTCTTATTAACTGAAATAACTTTACCTTTCATATATCCAAGGAACATATAACCATCACCTACTTCTTTATCTTGAGATTTAGCTTGAAGTTCAGCAAGAATACTTCCTTCTTTAAAAGCAAGTCTTCCGTCTTTAAGGTCAACTTGGTCCATTACTGTAGGAAGTTCTTCAAACTTAGCTTTAGCTTCTTTCTCAAGTTTCTTTCTTTCAGTGATAAATTGTTTCTTCTGTTCCTTTGTAAGATATAGATTAGCAAACTCAGTATTAATATCTCTACGATTCCAAATATACTCTTTCTTTTTATTATCATCAGCAAGAATATTCTTCTTAAATTCTTCATACTTATTAAGAAGTTCATCATTACCTCCAATAATATTTTTCATAGCATATTCGTGGAACTTGTTTTTATATTGTTCCCAAGTCATAGCTTCATAACCAAGTCTTCCATTACTTTCAGCATCTGGAACTTTAACCATTCTATTGTCAAAGAACATACTAAACATAGCACCATTCTGCATGAAATGTTCACCCATACTATTAGGACTATACATAAAGTCTCTAATCTTATTAAGAACAGTATCGGCATCAAGATGTACTGTAGGTCTATTATTAACTTCATCAAAGTCAACAATATTCATAAACTTAACAAGTGCATCAGCAAGTGTTGTACTATCTTCGTTAGCCATACCTCTAATAAAGCTTGGAATAGCTTGTCTCCACATGTTCTTTCCTTTGAGCCAACCTGTAGGAGTGAAGTACTCTTTAGCTATATATTCTCCTGCAATAGCAGATTCACCAACAGTTATGTTACCAATACCACCAGTAATATTCAACATCATAAACTTAGCACTAGTAAAACTTTGAAGCATACTAGCAGTTCTAGTTAATTTATTCTGAGGAATTTTATATTGGTCATAAAGTAATCTGCGAACCCAGTTATCAAATTGTTCTTGAAGACGAGTATCAGCTTTCTCAATATAAGAAATTTCATCGCTTGTACTAGTTTGGCTATCTTTACGTAAATTATTCCAACCAAGATTAGTATCATAAGCTTTCATTTTACCTAACATTCTATGTGTATAGAGCAATAATTGCTTATTGTCCTGAATAGCATTATAATGTCCGGCAGCACTAATAAAATCTTGAATAGCACCAATATAATCTCTATCAAGAAGTTTTTGATGTATTTCTTCATTCTTCTTAGTTGCTTCATCAATACGTTTTTGATAAGCTTCTAAATCTTTTTCATAAGCTTCGTCACTAGCATAAGTTTCTCTCTTTGGTTTAGTACTACGAATATTGTCTAAGTCAACACTCTCCTTATTTTTAAGTTGGGTCATTAACATAGGCATATCAATAGTTCTATCTTCAGAGTAATCAATCTTCTCATACCAAGTATCTTTACCGCTAGGAAGCATATCGCTAAATCCAATAAACTCTTTAGCTTGCTTTGCAGCCCATTTAGCATCATGCTCTGCTTTCTTAACTCTATGAGGAGCCATTCCACTAGCAATAGCTCTCTTTGCAGTTTCAGTTTTAGCAAAATTCATGAGAGTATCTTGAATATATTGTTTAGCTTCTTGCTCATACTCATTAAGTCCTAAGTCATTATCATAACCAGGAACATGAGTAGTTCCATTTTTATCATCGGTTTCAACAGTTTTATAATTTTCATTATCTGTATAGCCTTCGATATAATTTGGATTCTTATAATGCGCTTTAGGAGTAAGAGTAGTTTGAGTCCAATTAGGAGAATACTCACCATTATCTATACTAGGAATAACTCTTGTTCTATTCCAAATAGGAAGAGCTTCATAAGCATGAGTAAATGGATTGTAAACATGATTGTTATCATACCATTCTTTATAATAAGCAATACCTTTTGCAAGAGCAGCATTTTTAGCTTCATAATATTGAGGAGTATTAATAGTTTCAAGAGTATTACTAAGGAACTCTTGAGCTTTAGTTTTATCCTCAACTTCTTTCTTTTGTCTAGCTGCTTCTTTAGGGTCACGTTTATTTAAATCTTCCCAATAAGCATCATTAGGAGCAATAGTAGTATAAAGCCAATGATTAGGTGTTGGTGCTTTAGTTAAATCATAAACAGCTTTACCAGTTGTTTCATCGATAACTATTTTACCTTTCTTATCTCTAAGAACTTCATATCTAGCATTTACTCTTTTCCATAAAGTATAGAACTCTGGTTCAGTTCGTTTCTTAGCTTCACCTTCTTCATCATAATAAGCTTTATTGTTTACGTTTTCTTTAGCATATTTGCTATATGTTTGATAAGCGTCGTAACTGCCTTTTCCTTTCTTTTTCTTAGTTTTATCTAATTCGTCATAAAGGTCTCCAAGAGCTTTCAAATCTTCAATACTCATCTTAGAAGTTTCGACTATCTTAGCAGCACTATTATAATACTTACGAGTAATATTATTAATCTTAGTGATAATTTCTTGATACTCAGGATTAGTCATACCACCACTATTAAGCATTTTAAAGAACTCACTAGGAGCAGCTTCGTTAGTTGGTTCAGCTGAATTAATAAGATTTCTATCAGAGAATAAAGAAGTACTACTTGTACCATAATTCTTCTCTACATCTTCTTTAATAGCAGCAATCTCTGTATTAGTAAATTTGCTAGCATCAATATTACCAAACTCATCATAAATCTGCTCACCTTTAGCAAGTTTATCTTTAATAAGTGCTCTAGCTTTAGAAGCTTTACCACTAGTAATACCAAGTTTTTTATAAGCATCTTCAATTCTAACTTTAAGAACTTCATCTACTGACCAATGAGCGTTATTAGCAATCCATTCTTTAGCTTTCTTATACTCTTTATTAGTTTCAAGCTGACTAGCTGGAGTAGTAACTTTACCATTAGAATCTCTAACTTCAGCGTTATCAATAATATTAAGCATTTTATCAAGCATATCACGGAAACCATCTTTTTCCTCTTTAGCAGTATATTCTTCTTTAATATCTTTAATTCTTCTAAGATATTGGTCTAATTGAACAGCATCATTAAGAGACTGCTTACGAGCATTATCATAAACTTCTTGATTAGTTACAATAATACTACCATCAGGAGCTTGTTCAGTACCAGGGAAACCATATTCATAAGCTGGTTTATAATCATCACCAATAAATTGACTAGTTAAATCGTTAATCTTAGTTCTAAGTTCTACAAGTTTATCTTCAAACTCTTTACTTAAAACTCCATCACTTCTACGACTATTAATTTGTCTAATAGCTTCTCGAAGTTTGACATATTCAGAATAAATTTGAGGATGATTATTAATAATAAATTCATCTTCATTATAAAGTTTCTGATAATAACTATCAACGTATTCGCGATTAACATGGTCAAGAAGGAATTTATCAAGTTTATGTTTAGCTTGAATATACTCCATTGGATTCTCTTGAACATTAACCATAGCTTTAGCTACATTACGTTTAAGTTCTTTAATATCTTCAACAAACTTATCTGTATAATCACGAACTATATTTCCATTCTTATCAAATATTTTATTGAGGTCAACTGAAGCACCAACTTTAGCAGCTTTAGCTTTAATATCTTCAAAATGTTTTCCAAAAGCTACAGCAAAATCTTTCGCTTGACTTTCTTTAGCACGAATATCAGCCATTACTTTTCTAGTAACTACTTGAACAAGACTATTACCTTGTTCTTGTAAATCACCAACCCAAGCATCAAACCAACCACTAGAATGAAAACCATCAAATATACTAACAAGACCATTTTGTATATTAGGGTCATTGCTAAGTTTCTGAAGATAATCAATTCCAAACTTAACTTCTGCATCATCAATAACAGAACTATTACTAAGTTCCTTAATCATCTTTTGCATTTCTTCAATGTAGAATTTCAAAGTAGGATTCTCAATATCATCAGCTTTAATTTGATTAATAATTCCAAATTTATCAACAATAGCGTTAGCATCAGCAAGTGTCTCAAGGAACTGTCTTTGTAAAGCAGGATTATTTTTAATAGCATTAATTACTTCAGGACTATTAATAGCAAAATAATTACCATTATCGTCTTTATAGAACTGACTAAACTTTCCAAGAGTACTATTAACTTTATGTTTAAGATAAGCATAACCACTATAGAATACGCTATCTTTAAACTCTTTATAGCCTTTAGTACTTTGTTCAAATCCTTCTCCACGAAGTTGACGCATAAGTTTACCAGCTTCTATATCACCAAGACCACTTCTACGATTGAGTTCTTTTACTATATTCTTTTCAAAAGAATCAGTTGTAGTTCTAAGACTTTGTTCAAGTCTAGAAGTTGCAGAACCAAGAGTTACTTCTTCACGAGAACTAGCCATAGGAGTTTCTCTAACTATTTCAACTAGTTGAGGTTTTTCTTCAATATGTTCTCCTGTACGAATATTATGACTTTCAATACTTACTTTAGTAGCACGTCTAAATAAGAAGTTTCCATTAACACTAATAGGTTCGCCATCATCAGAAATAGTTTCGCCTTCAACATGAATAGGAGGAGTAAATGAATCATATTTAGTTTTACCATAAAGATACATATTCTGAATAAAGATTCTATTACCTTCATAATCGTTGAAAGTTTTAATAATCTTATCAATAGCATCTTTAGCTCCACCATTATCATTATTAACATCTGCCATTATGTCAAAATGTGTAACAGCTTTGACCTTATTGACTTTTGTTGTAGCAATATGCTTTTTATATAATTCATTTAATTCATCTAATGTATAATCAGCAACTTCACTGTTCATCAAGTTATCAATAACTGCTTCATAATAACTTGGAAGAGGAACACTATTATTAGCGTTATTAATACTAAGTTCTCTGTCTTCACCAGCTTCCAAACCATTTAATGGATAAGCAAAACCTATACCAGAACCAAGGTCTGGAGAAACAATCTTATATAGTCTAGTAACAGTTTCATTACCTTCTTTATTAGTAATATAAATGTAGTTATTAAATTGTATTGGAACAAACTTTGAATTACTTTCTCTAGCAAAACCAAATTCAATAGCATTGTCTTTATCGTCTAAACTAAATTCATACATTCCTCTAGTTACAGTTTTAAACATAGAACTATATTTCTTATTCATAAACTTATGAGGAACATTAGTAACTCCTGGGTCACTTCTAAGATATTGTTCAACTAAATCAGTTCTAGCAACTGCATTATCTACTTGAGCTTTAATTTGAGCAATAATACTAGTTCTAGAACCATTATATTGGACAAAAGTATTTTCATCACGAAGCGCAGTGTTTTTAATACATTTATTAATAGCACCTCTACCTATTTTAAAACCTTCTGCTACAAAAGCATACTTAATCATATCCATAGCAGCAAGTTTAACTAATGGATTGTCTGAGTTAAATGCAGTATCAAAAAGATTATAAGCAGTTTCATTATCAACAGCATCTTCGTTAAAACGAATAGTTTGACGACTTTGACCGTCTCTATTCATTTCATATTCATTAAATAAATTAGTACTTATATAATTGAATATACCAACATCGACACTATTAGCTTTAAGCCAACTAATTTTTTGAGCAGGACTAAGTTTACTCCAAGCATCTACTTCTTCTTGTGTAGGATTAGTTACATCTTTAACATTAAAAGTAAAATCAGGAGTACAACCATAACCCATAATTCTGAGAGCTTCATCCGTTTCATCAAATTCTTTATTTACTTTAGTTTCTTTTTTCTCTACATCATAAGTATAGTTATTTACAACAGCATCTGTTTGTTTATAAGCAGTATTAAGAATATACTGAGTAAAACCTTTATAATCTTTCTCAGTAACATTATTACTACCGTTTATAACTTCAATAGCTCTATTAGCTATTCTAAAATTATCTTGTTCTGTATCAAACAACATTCTATTTACAAGAATAGAAGGAGCACTAGCATACTTTAAGAAAGCATTAAGACTAGGATATGCGCTTTTAGCATCACTAGTAATATAACTTCTTAAACCTTTAGTAGGGTCATAACCTGCATAGATACTGCTAACAATAGAAGAAGTTCCAACAACTAAAGCTGGATGTTCATCTTCAATTAAATCTGCAATATCATTAAATACTTTACGAGTAGCAAAAATACTTTGTTTAGCACCAAATCTATCAGGATTACAAACTCTTGCAGTAGAACCAATCTTATCAGAGAGTTTAGCTAAATCATTATAAGCAAAGAGAACAGACCAATCATGTTGATATTTACTACCTTTTACGGGGCGGTTTTTGTCATTAAGCAATCTCTTTGCTAACTCATCAGGCGATAAAATAATATCATTATGCTTGTCTAAACTATATTTAGTACCAAGTAATCCATTAACTCTGGCAACTATTTCACCAAGATTCATCTTATCAGTTTTAATATGATAAGTTTCAAGAATCTCTTTACCTAATGATTTAATAGCTTCTTCTATTGGTTTATTATGTTTATCTGAATAAATAGATTTATTAGCATTATAAGCATTTACAATTCTGGTAATAGCAGGTTGCATAATAAAACCTACAGCAGTATCATAATTACTACCAATATCAGCAAGAGTTTTATATACAGCAAAAGTAAAGTCATTTACATTTGGAATAGCACCTTCCTTAACAGCATCAAGAATATGAGCAGTAGTTTGAGAACTATATGCAGTAAGAATATAACCATCTACGTTCTTATTATCATTAGTCCAACCAAGGGTATTATGTGTAACAACATAACCTTCATCAGTTTCTTCTACTTTCTCAAATCTCTTTTGAAGTTCTTTAAGATTATATTTATCTTTACTATATGCAACTTTAACAACGTAATTATCTGCAATATAAGGACGAACTGTATTACATACAGAACAGAAAGTATCTCTAGTAACACTAAATGCTTTAAGTTTAGCACCACTCATTACATCTTCTTGATAAGCAGCTTGGTCAAGAAAATCATAAGGACTTCTAGCTTCACGAACTTCTTTAACTATTGGATTCATAACTTTATCACGAGCTGCAATAATACTCTCAAAATTAGAACGAGAAAGGTTCTCTTCAAGAGACTCGTTAGATTGAAGAATATGTATCATATCATCAAGAAGTCTATTATTACGAGCTTGACGACTATTCTCATCAGCAAGATTTTTACCTTTACTAAATTCTTCACGACTTTGTAAACCATATTCAGTAGCTACATTACTAAGAGCAGTAGTTTCATTAACTCCTTCTTTAATCGCTTTCTTTAATTTAACTTTAGCTTCAGTATTAAGTTGCGATTTTACATAATCGTCATAACTTTTTCCAGCTAAATCGTTATAAATAACTTTTTGAATATTACCATCAGCATTTATAGTAGTATTATATTGAATACCATATACAGAGTCAATATCAAAGTCAGAACCAGTTTGAGAAACCCAATCATCAGGAACAACAATAGTAGAACCTTGAGAATCATCAAGGAAACCAACTACTTTCATTACACAAACAGATTGTTTACCTTCAGTTGGAATACGATAACCAATAAGAGTATCAAGACCAGCATCTTGAAGTTGTTTCAAAAGACCTCCTATAAGATTACCATCTTTGTCCCTAACTTCATCAACATCTTTATATGTACCATCAGCATTTTTAGCAAAACCAAAGTTACTTTTAGGAAGCATTATTTCAATATAACGTTCACCATTTGGATGATACTTTAATTGTTTAGAATAACTAACTTGGTCTTTAGTTGCTTTAAATCCAACATTAGTAATCTGAGCAGCATGAAAACCAGGAAGTTCTTGTCGAGTAATAGCACTATTAAACATAGCTTGGGAAATACTCTCAAGCTTATTAATTACATTACTCAAATAAGTAGGCATTACAGGATTTGGACAACCATTAGCAGCTATAGGTGCACTAGCATTAAGAGTAACAAAGTCCATCATATTACTATCAAGACCAAGTCTCATACACTCATCTTTGAGTTTATCAAAGAATACTTGCATATCTACTCCTGTAATATTTCCAGCTGCATCAAATTCAATGTTACCATCTTTATCGAGAGGAATCTTTAATTCGTCAACAAGTTTATTAAAACTATCTTTAATATTAGCAACATACATATTGAAGAAATCTTCTTTATAAGCATGAAGAGGACTATTACTATCAATATTATCAAGTATCTTCTTCATAATTTGAATACCAGCTTTATTCTTAGCATTCATATGTTGAGGAGTTTCTTGCTGAGTATAAAGATGATTATAATCATATTCCTCACGATAATCTTCAGCTTTATTATTAAAATCTTTAAGATGTTCGTCAGTAACTTCACCAGTCTTTTCATCAAAGATAGTAAGTACTCTAGCTTTACCTGCTTTACTAGTTTCCTCAGTATTAAGTTGGTCAATATTATTATCTTTCATTACTTTATAAACTTGTTCAAGTTGAGTTCCTTTAATAAACCTTGGAACAAGAACAAATTCAGCATTCTTAATTTGACGAGGAACAATAGTATTAAGGTCTTTATCATAATACTGGTCATAGTAAAAGTTCTTCTGTACTTGTACAAACTTCTTTAATAAGTCAGCAGGAATCTCTTTACTTTCATCTTGAATAGCTTCAATTAATGGAAGATAATCATTAAGTTGACCTCTACCAGCAATACGACGAATCCATTCTTCAAAAGTAATATAAGACTGAGCATCATTAATAGTAGTATTACTAAAACCACCACTACGTCTGTAACTTCCATCATCATTAAGTTTTGGCTTACCATTATTATCATATATAATAGGACCACCCATCAAATCTCTAGCTTGGTCAAGAGTAAGTTTAGCATTCTTTACTAAATCTTTTACAAGAATACCATCTTCTCCTTCAACTCTACCATCTGGATAAACTTTTGCAACCTTACATTCCTCGCTAGTTTTAACAGTATTCTTAATAGTAATACCATTAAACTTAGTTTTCTGTTGAACATCAAGACCAATATCTTTAAGTCTAGCTTGAACTTCAGGAGTATTAAGAAAAGCTCCTTGAACTATTGCACTATTCTCTCTAAGGTCAAGACTTGTGTCAACAAAACCATAAGGAACACCACTAGCTTGAGACTCTTTACTTCTTTTCAAGAAAGTCTGAGTATCTTTATAGAACTTAGTATCTCCTTCAAATATATCATTAAAAGCAATATACATAAGTCTATGATTAAGAGCAAAATCAATACTATTCTTTTCATTAATAAGATTATTAATATCAAGGTCTTTGTATTCGCTCATACGAGTAATAGCATCATTAGAATAGTCAGTTACAAAACTTTTAACCATTCTAGTAATCATAGCTTCCTTGTCTGCTGTAAGGTTAAGTTCTACTTCATCGTTAGCATTAGTTGTGAAAGGAATGAAACCATCTCTAGCCCCCCCGTAAAGAGAAGGAAACAAATAATTTAATAACTTGTCACCATACTTTGTAGTTGTACCAGTTTTATAATCTGTAAGAACAAATCTATCATCTTTAAAAAGAAGTCCATTAAATGCCCAACCATCACCTTTCTTTTCAATAAAATGTTTATGTCCTTTACCTATATGATAATTAGCAAATACTCTACGAGCAGATTCAGCATCTAATCCCCAACCTTTTTTAAACATTGGAGAACCGTCATCATTGTATTTAATTTGACCTAAACTATTAGTTTCAAATACAATGTTGATAAAGTTTGCCATATCCAACAGTTCTTGTTTGAATATATTTTTAAACTGTTGTACTATTGGATGATTTTCGTTAATATCATCAACACTAACTTCTTTACCTATAACTTCGCCTTTAGCATTTTTAATAGCGTGCATCTTAGAGAACAAACCATCAACTTTATATCTAGGAGCATGAACTATAAAATTCTTTGGAGCATCAGAAGGAATACGCATAAAGTAATCACTCATAAGCATATTAGGATTTTGCTCTGCATTAAAGTATTGAGCAAATCCTGTATATACATAATCCCCTTTAGACATACCTGAATAAAGAACATTATCTTTAGTATTAGGATTTCCTGCACCATCAAACAGAGAGATATTAATCATATCTCTAGCATAATTAGTTATTTGAATATTACCATCTTTATCTTTGTAGAAAAGACCATAATTAGTTACAGCACCATTTTCATTACGATGTTCCATAAGAATACCACTAAGATTGTATTGTACTCCTTGGAACTTATACTTTCCATAATTAATAAGTTCAGTAGAAACTTTGGTTCCATCTTTTTGCTGTTCAGTTAAAGTTGCTTTAACCGCATTAAGGAAGTTAATAATCATACTATCATTAATTTGGTCAGCAGACTGATTACCAAGAGCATTAGTAGAATTAGAATCAATATTAACTACAGAATATGGAGCTAATGATTTAGCTAATTCAAGAGCATAAGCTTTTGTATTAGTAGAAAGATAACCTTGTTTGTAAGCTTCACGAACACTATCTAAAGCTTCTTTCTTAGCTTTCTTATCTTGAAGTTTATTAGCTTCTTTAATTCTATTATCAAGATTTTGCTTATTCTTAAGTGTTTCGTTAGCATACTTTGCAGTACTTTCAAGATAACCATAAAGTTGAGTAAGATTATTAGCAATATTTGGAGCTTTACCGTCAACTTTTCCATTAAGTCTAGCAAATCTTTCAATAGCAGCTTTATCAAGAGAAGGATAATATTGTTTTAAACGACTAGCAATAGCATTGATAATATCAGCACTTAATGCTTGTTTATTTAAATCAAATCCTTTAGTTTTTTGAAGTTTCTTATAATCATCTATTTTAGTTTTAATTGCTCCAAGAATATCATTGGTATCTTCAATCATAATATTAAGAGCCGTTGACTTAATATCATTAAGATAGTTAATTCTTAAAGTTTCAAGTTTATCTGCACGATTATTACTTCTAGTAGGAGAAACAGAATTATCATCAATACGAACTTGCTGTTTTCTTATAGTTCTTCTTCTATAAACTTGAAATAATTTATAAGCAAAATCTGGTTTATTTCTAAGGTCGTTAGCTAAATAAGCAAGACCAGCATATTCTTTATTAGATTCTGCAATATCTTCAAGTTTCTTTAAAAAAACATCAATATTAGTAGTTTCAATATCTCCTCTAATAGCAGAGTTTACAACTTTAAAATCCATATAATCTACCATTCCAAGAGGATTACTTTTATCGTATTGATATTTACCGTCAGCACTTACTTCTGTACTACTAAGTTTAGGAATAGTTGAAAGATAACTACGAACAGCAAAACTAAAATCTTTCATAAAGTCAGATTTAGTTCCATTATCTTCCCAACGAGCAGTAGTAGTATCTTTTTCATTATTACTTGCATTATCAGCAGCATTGTTAAGATTTAAATCGTCATCATCTTCTATATCGAAACTTTCACTCCAATCTGATTCTTGCTGACTTAAATCATCGTCTTTCTTAAAACGAATTTCGCCAAGTCTATCATCAGTTTGAATAACTTGAGTAAAATATTTAACTTTATCAGAAAGCATATCATTAAGAGTAGCAAATTGATTTCTAAGTTGAGGAGTATATTTAGAAACTTCATTCTCAAGCTTAACAAAATCATTACTCTTAGTATTCATAAGTTGTTTGCGAACTTTAGCAATTTCTTCTTTTGTAGCTTCTACTTTTCTAGCTTCAAGAATATTTTTTGCTACAGCTCCCAACATACGATTTATAACTCTATTTGCGAGATTATCTTTTCTATCTTCAGCATGTTCTTCAAGACGACCTTTAATTAAATCGTTATGATAGAAAGCTAACATCAAATTACCAGTAGTTCTAATACCACAAGTTTTAGCAGCAGTACTAGTATAACCTTTAGACTTAACATCAGAAATGAAAGCAGAATCAGTTGTATGTTCATTTACATTAAAATTTCTATTCTTATAAAAATTTTGAATAGCATTAACAACTTCTTTATTTTCATCATTTGTGTTAGGAATAGAACCATAATTATTAGCATAATAGGTTTCAAATTCCTTGTTAAAACCGGATGGTCTAGAACCATCAATTACTGCACTCATTAAGCTGTTAAATAAAACATCATCGTTTCCAACTTCAGCTTTAAGGTTGGTGTAAACCTTAGTTTCATTAAATTTTAAACTACAATTATTAGCCATAACTATCTATATTAAGTTATTTAATATTTTAAAAACTCGCTGAGAGCCTTATTTCTCAGCGAGTGATTAATCTTATTTGCACGTAATCGAAATGTCACCTGATGCAAGTAAATTGGCAAATTGCGAATGTTGCTCCATTGGAAGGCTTTCGATTGTCGAGTAGAGGGACGGATATTCTGAACGTGAGGACAGATTAACGTCATCATCATCATCATAAACATCATCTAAATCAACCCAATTATTTATTTCCTTATCAGTTCCAGGAGTAGGAGTTTCATTTTCTACAACTTCATCTTCAATTTGTTCATCTTGATTTTCTTCTGTAGTAGGTTCTGTCTCAGTTTGAACATTTGTATCAGCGGTTTTATCTATACTTAAAGCTTTAGCAAACGCATTATACTCTTTTTCTCTGAGACTTCCCTCAGCTATATCAAGTCTAAAAAGTTTATTGATAAAGTCCATAATTTTTTGCCAAGCAGTTCTATGTCTAGATTTATCTCCAACATCATCTACTTTGACTTTATTAAGATAATCAATAAACTCTACATTAGTAAGAGATTCTACGATAAACTCTTCTTTAGCTCTATCAAGTTGTCCTCTATCTACATATTCTTTAAATTTGAAACTATCTATGTATTTAAGCCAATCTGTTATAGCTTCGTCAGTTAAAGTATCTTCAAAATTACGTCTTTCTCTAACAGCTTTAATATTACCATCAGCAATATCTTTAAGGTCTTCATCAATAGCTTTACTAAAATCATCATAAATTTCAGTCATATTATTGAGGAATTTTCTATGTTGAGAAGGACCATAATCATGAAGTCTTTTATGAAGACCTTCGTGAATAAGTATTCTTACTTGACGACCACTATTTTCTTTAAAGAAATCATCACCAACAACAATATCACCTTTTTCATACATGGCGTTGATATTGTTATTCTTTTCAGAAGCTCTAAAATTTTCGATTCTGTCGTTTGCAAAGATAATATTTTCTGGTAAAATACTAGTTAAACTTCCAGCATTATTAAGAAGATTTACAGATTCTTCAGGAAGAATAGCTTTTGCAATATCAAGACCTTTAGTTTTACTATCACTTTCTATAATAAATTTAACTTGGTCAGTGGTATTGGTGGTTACATTTTCTTTACGGGGGGTCTCTAGTGGCTTTTCTTCTTCTTGTTTCACCTCATCACCTACAGTAAATTCAAGTACACTATTAGCTTTCATATTAGATGAAAATCTTGAATAGTTACTTCCATCAACTTGAGCTAAATCTACTCTAAGTAAATCGTTCTTAATCATAAAATCATTATATGATTCTTCAACATGATTAAAACCGTTTTTACCATTATACTCAGGGATATTAATAACAAGTTTTCCGTCAGCGTTTCTACTTACAAAACCTTTTAAAGGAATAGCAGTATTGTTATCACTAGTAAGAAGTTCATGAGCAAAGTTTACAGTAGCATTTTCTCTAAGGAATTGAACAAGCGCTTTACCAGCTTCAGTTCCATTATCTAGTAAACTATAACTACTAACTTTTTTACTGTGTTCCATAAACACAAGTTGTGTAGGAGCACCAGTACGTTTAGTATCACAAGCATAAAGTGCTACAGCTTTAGTTCCAGCATTAATATAAGTAAGTCCATTGCTACGATGAAAAACACCACTAGTTTTGAATAAAGTACTATTATTATTATAATCAAGAAGAGTATCAAGAAAACTTCTAAACTCGTTCCAATTAGCTAGACTATCCCCTTTCTGAAGATTAATAAGTCTATCGATAATTTGACCTTCAATAGCTTTAGTTAAATCAGCAAGAATTTTACTATGTGGCATACTTACAAGTTTACCATCTTTTTCATAGCTAGTGTCTCCCCAATTTACAGGATAAGCGTTAGTATAATCTATAGTACCATTTCCATTATCAATAGCAATTAATGTTTGGTTCATTCTAAAACCAAGATTATCATTAGTTTGCTTACCACTAACTTCAATTTGAGATAGATTTCTAGCTAAAGCTATTCTAGCATCAGTCTTACTACTAATAGCAATACTTGCAGGTTGAGCAAATCTAAATGCTTCTCCAGGAGTTCCATGAGGAGCAAGTCTAAGAAGTTCACCTTTACTTATTTTACTAATAGTAAGTTCTTGATTATTATTAATCAAAGCTAAACTAGTTTGATAACTAGTTCTAAGATTATCAAAGAACAATTTAATACTTTCAGGAATAGGATTAAAAGAAGATACATTAGGATTATATCTCCACAATTTAACCATACCATCAAGAGCTTTAGCATAAGTAAAACCTTTATCTTCATTAATAACTATAAAATCATTCTTTACAGCTTCTTGAACTCTAGGGTTATTCTTAAACTTTTCAACAAATGAACCATCGTATTTCTTATCGAATGCTATTTTATAAAGAAGGTCGTTAAGTTTTCTACTATCTTCATCTTTTGGGTCAGCTATAGAAAGAATCCAATCTTTAACCGCACCATCATATTCAGCAGACCTACCTACAGTATATTTGATACAATCATTAACTTGAATATATCTTCCTGTAGTTACATCGAAAGTAGGAATACCCATCCAACCGATAGTAACACCATTATGTTGAACCAATAAAACATCAGTATTAGTAGCAAGCTTGTTTGCTTTCTTTACAGTAAGTTTATCACCTTCTTTAATTTTATCAAGTTCTGCTAAACTTGCATCAATTCTGTCAGGAGGAACTACTTCACTAAGCCCACGAATATTAACTCGTTTAAGAGTACCAGCTTTAATAGCTTCTGCTCTACGTTCGCCAGCAGTCTTACGGACATTAGTCATAAATTCAGCATCATCAACTGAATCAGCATCAAGCATTACAAACTGCTTTTTACCTTCCTCAGTTTTAAGATACTCTTTAAGACTATTATAAATGAAATCAGCAGTATTCTTGCTAGGACTATGTTCGTTTATATATCGAAGCAAATCTTCAAGATTACCATAATACTTTCCATTATGTTGTCTGAGTTTAACTTCAGAAGCATAACTTTTAAGCATATTATTAGCAGCATCTTTATATTCATTTCCGAAAGATAAACTTGGTTTATATTCCTCAACTGCACTAGCAAGCATAACTTCACCAACACTAGAAGCAAAAGTAGTTCCAAGAAGATTATTCATAACAGCTTTTACACTAGTTATAGCACCATCAATATCTTCTTGACTTGCTCCAAGCTCAATACCTTCATCTTGAAGATGTTTAATAAAATTTTCAGCAGTTAAACTACCTGCTTTAATTTCTTTACCGCTAGTTCTAAGTTCTCCCATAAAATTAGCAGTAAGTTCAGCTCTATCAATACCTTTAGTTTCATTTTTAGCACCTACATCTCTAGTACCTACTTCAACAAAACCTATATTTTCTTTTGGTATTACAGATTCACTCTTCGGTATTAAAACTTTCTTTAATAGACTTGCAACATCTTTTTTTATACTAGTATAATCGTTAACCAAAACACGATAACCAACAATATCTTTATCTTTATATATTTTTGATACAGCATAATATTTATATTTTTCTAAAGTATCATCTTCAACATCACCCATCTTTTTATGGTCGACTCTAATCAAATCACCTACATGAAGATTAGATAAATCATCAATATTAACTTTAGTCCAAGTATAATTATCGCTTGAATCATTTTCATATTTCTTTGTTATATTATAGTAGTTATCAATACTTGTCTTAATATTATTATTATTTTCTAACCCCCCCGTAGAAGGTGTAGAAGCATTTGATGTAACTCCTGACATTGGTTTTGCCATTACACTAATTTTTCCTTTTTGAATAATATTAGGATTGCTATTATCATCATAATCGAATTTTGGATTACTTCCTACAGTAGCACCAGGAGTATTAGCGAGTTCAGGATTTTCAAATAAATCTGCATTACTCATAAAAGCAACTTTATCTTCCTGACTAGCATTATCATCGATAGCAAGCTCACCACTAATAACTCCAGTATTGCTATCTGTTGTTACATTAGTTGGATTTACAGCTTTATTATTATTTAAAAATTCTGTAACACGCTCACCCACTTCGTTACGTGGTGTTGGCTGCGCACTTTGCGGTTGCGAATTGCCTGTAGGCATGTTTCCTTGCGCTGTAGGCGACTGTGGGGTGCTTGCCGGTTGATTGATAGGCTGCTGCGATTGAGTGGCTTGTGACGCAGGATTTGAGGTCGTTTGCGTGCTAGGGGGAGGAGTAGTTGTACTTTCAGGTTCAGCACCATTATTACTATCATCTGGATTATTCACATTACGACTTTCTTCTCTTTCTTGACTATCAAATATATCTTGACGAAGACTAAGGAAACCTTGAATTTGTTCTCCTAAACGATAATTCTTTCCTTTAGTAAGATTAAGAACATCAAGAGCGTCATTAAGTGCAGATTTATCATCTTCACTCATAAAATCAAGAATAGAATCAATATCGTCTTTACTTCTTTGATAATAAGCTCCAATAGCATCACCTATTCTTGCAGCAAATTTATCATTACCGTATTTATCTGACAATTTAGTAATAGTTTCATAAGCTGAATCAATAGCTTTCTTACGACCTTCATTCATAGTATTATTCATAAATGAAATCTCTGTAGCAAGTTCATCAGCGTTATTAACCATTTTACTTTCATTATAAGCACGTCTTAATTCAAGAGCAGTCTTATTAACAAGTAAAGCTGAAAGAGTACCATCAGTTCCATTTACTCCAATTTTATCAGTAGCTTGAAGTTTTCTATTAATCTTTCTGAGATAAGTTCCATGTTCTCTAACTTGATTAACTATATCAGTAGGATTTTCAAATTCTGCAATTCTAGGACTAACTGAAAACTTTTCAGCAAACTTCTTTAAACTTGAAATAATATTTTCATCATTAAGAAGAACTCCAGAATTTGACTGACCACTAAGTAAATTAGCAAGAGTAGTACTAGCTTGATTAGTAAAACTTTGTACTTTACCTTCATCGTTATAAGCACCTTGTAAAGCTTCGTGAAGAGCATATCTTAAACTATTAGTATCAATCATATCTTGGTACTTATTCATAAGTTTATTGATATTGTCAACAGCAACTTTAGTACTAATATTGTTCATCTTCTTTTTATCACTAAGAAGACGACTTCTTTCAGCTTGAAGTGTACGAAGTTCATTAGTAAGCAAAGCAGTACTTGCAGCAATTTGATATTGCTCAGGAGTATAATCTTGACCTAATATTTTCTTAATATCTTCGTTATCAAAAGCATTACCTATTTGTTTATCAAGTTCATCAATTTGAGCATTAATCTTATCATTGTATTGTTTATTAATAACATTATTACTAGCAATACTTTGTAAGAACTCTATTGGAAGAATATCATCAGTATGTTTAGTTACTCTAACAGCTTCACTTAAATTGACAAGTTTCTTTAATTCAGCATCATAACTAGCAGTAACTTCATCCATCTTATCTAAAGCTTTTTGTTGGTCAACTTTAGAATTAGCTTCATCAGTTACACCTTTATCTACCATAGCTTTACGAACATCATCACTAGCCATATAACTTCTAAGCATATCAAGATTTCCATTATGAGCAGCATTTAAAGTCATACCAGTAAGAAGTTCATCATAAGCTCGTTGAGCAGCAGCTTCTTTATCTAAATCATTATTGAAAGTTTTATCTTCACTACTAACACTAAAAGGATTTGTATTGTCTTTAATTTGAGACATTTGGTTCCAATAGTTTTCTATACTATTATTCCAAGATTCAATATTAGCTTTACGAGCTTTGATTTCAGAAGTTTCACTAAGATTAAATATAGATTTTGGTTTACTTTCACTAGTTCTTTCGTCAGTTTTAGAATCAGCTTTATCTTTTAAAGTTTGACTAATTCTTCCAAAACCACTACCTAAATGATGAAATACAACACCACCCATTACTCCCCAGAATGCACTATCCCAAAGACCTCCACTTCTCATATACTTTTGAAGTCTATCATCAAAAGCTGAATCGCTTTCAAGTCCAAGATAAACATTACCAAGATGAGTACCTTCCATTTGAGCAATATAGTTAACTGCTTCCTCAAGACCTTCACTAAGTTCTCCAGCAATAACAGTCTTTTCATCTAAAGTTTTATCAAGAATTTTTTGACCAGCTTTCTTTAAAAAAGATTGTTTAGCTTCCATTTCAGCTATTTCTTCAGGAGTTTTACCAAGTGTTCGTCTAGCATTACGAGCAGCAGAAGTTAAAGTAGAAGAACTAACTCCATTCTTTAAACCTTTCCACATATTTCGTAAACCATATAATTGAAGAATATCAGAACCAATATTTACATAGTTAGTAAGGAAGTCTTGATTAGCAGACTTTTGAGCAATAACTCTAGCAATATCTTCTTTACTAGCATTATCACCACCAGCTTCATCATAAATATCTTGATTCTTATTTACAAATTCTGTAAACTCTTGTGGAGTCATTTTATTAAGTGTATCAGTAGCTGTATTAAGTACGTCACTATATACACCTTGTGCTTCTTGATAGTTCTCCATAGTTCTACTTAAAGCGGCATTTAAACCTGTTTCTACAAATCGTCCAGTTCTAGCACCAAGACCATTAATAGGAGCGTCTACAAGAGTTTTAACTCCTTGTTGAAATTTATTCAAAGTTCTTCCTTCTTTACTAAGAGCTCTATCTATTCCAACAAAAGCTTTAATTCCGTTACGAGTAGCAGTTCCAAGTTTACTTGCAGCAGAAGCTTTAGCTAACCATTGTAAACCTTTAGTTGCAGCCGTACTAGGAAGCAACAAAGTAACAGAACTCATAATACTTGGCATATTACTTGCCCACCAACCAAAATCAGTTAAGCCACCATTAGTTATATCTAAATTTGGGTCAGCATAAATAGGAGCAACTTCTGTATTAAAGTAATCCTGCCATTCTTGAATCTTTTCACTAACTGGATTAGTATAATCATTATTAGCAAGATTTCCAGTAACTGCATTACCTATAAAGTCAAAGAGGTCTGCGGCACCTCTTACAGTGCCGAGACCAATTTCACTAACTACTGCTTGACTAACAGCAGAACCTAACTTACGAAGATTACTTTGAGATTCAGCAAGAACTTTATCTACGTCAACAATGCTAGCATTTGGAGTAACTCCATAATGACGAAGTTGGTCTGCTTTATCAGCTTGATTAGTAAGAACTTTTCCGCTAGTAAGACCCTCATTGATTTCTCTATCAGCAAAACCAGTTGCTAATTCAGCAATCTTTATAGGGTCTATTGTACTAAGTATTTTAGGACTTGGATTCTTCTTACTTTTACTAGGGCTAGGATTTATATAACTAGCACCATTAGTAGCCATATTTTTTATTTCTTCAAAATCCATATTAATAGTTATCTTTAATAAATTTAAATTCTTGTGCTACAGTAATATTATTAACTGGCTCTCCAGTTTCAGTTAATGATTTAGCAATAGCACTTGCTATAACATTCTCATCTTCTCCTGTATATAAAGCATCAGCTATTTGTTGACGATTAAGTTCTCGTCTTAAAATATTCTCAGCTTGACTTCTAGTAATAACAGTTCGTTTACCATAGGCATTAGTATAAAGAGCATTACTATTTGTAACATTACTAATAGTAGCTCCGTTACCTAACGATTTAGAAGTTCCACTAATATTTAATTGAGTAGCTTCATCTCTAGCTAAAGTAGAAGTATTTCTTTCATAACTTTGAAGAACTGTAGAACCGTTAGCTCCAACCATTGTAATGGTTTGTGGAGTACTATTCTTAGCTTTACCAATATTAAACTCAGTAACAGTTTGAGCTAAACCGTGATTTCTACCAACAGTTACATTAAGAACGTTCTCTTGTTTAGCTTGAGTTATAGCTTCAATATATTGAGCTTTTTCATCTTCTGGAATACGTTTACCATCAATATACAAAGCAGCATTCATTAATAAACTTGGGTTGGTAAGATTATCTTCATCGTGAGTAATTTTAGCAAGACCTATATTATAAGTCTTTTCATCAATTTGTCCAGATGTATATTTATCAAATAAAGCATTTCTATCAAGAGTAGAACTATACATCTTAGAGTTAACTGGAACTTTACCAAAACCTCTACGTTGATTAATTCTATCAGCTGCATATTTAGCAGATAATGCTGGAGCACCTCCAATTTTTTCAGTAAGATAATCCCAACCAAATACATCTTTAGTTCCAAGACTTTCAAATTTAGTCCAAGAACCTACACGTTTTCCGTTATTAGTCCAAATAAGACCAGAACCACTATTAAACCATAATCCTGCATCACCAAGAGCATGACCAAACATTGTTCTAGTTGAAACAGCAGCATCAGAAAGTTTACTTAACCAAGTATTATTTTTATCAAAACAAATAACTTTATCACCGTCAATAGTTTTGATTTTAAATCCTTTTCTTCTCCAATCTGAATCGCTATGACAACCTAATTGTTGAGCTATTTCATTAAATGCTTCATCATCTTTACATTTATAACCCATTTCTCCACCAGGATTATCTTTAAATAAATCGTTTATTCTATTATTATATTTAATAGCGTATGTATTTCCAGCAGGAAGTTTACCTCCAGAACGTCTAGCAGCATCAAAAGCTACAGCATCTTTTTCATCATCATCAAGACCTGCAACATAATGATTATATTGATTACCATAAGTTCTTAAAGCTGTAATTGCTTGTCTAGCTTGATGTCGTACAACTGGGTCTTTACTAGTCATACTATGACGACAAAGACTAGCAAGTCCATTATAATCTCCTTTTCTAACTCCTCTTTGGAAAGCATTACTTCTAGAAAGTCTTGGGAATAAAGTTCTAAGAGTACTAAGAGTTTCATCAAGACCAGCTTTAGTTGTACCAATAATATCTGGAACTTCTACATCAATAGCAGCACCTTCATTTGTAGCATCAAGATTCATATTTAATGCAGCAGCTTGTTGAGCCGCAGCTTGACGTGCAGCAACATCTTTTCTATATTCAGCTTGACCACTACCAACTTCTATATCCGAATCACTATTATAATAACTCATAGCATGAATACCAGGTTTAACTCTCTTTGCAAGATATTCTTCAGGATTAAGAAGAAGACCATTTTCAGTAATATCTGAATCAATATTCTTCTTCTTTTCTTCAGGAGTCATTTTATTATATTTCCAAAGAGCAACATCATAATCTTGTTGAAGACTTGCTCTAGCACCAGGAGTTGTATCAATAGCAGATTTAAGAGCATCATTTAAATCTTTCTCGCTAACATATTCCCAACTACCAGATTTCTTATAAGCTAAACCATAAAAATTTTTACCTGGGTCAGAAGTAAGATTACCATCAGCATCAACATATTTAATATCACTAACTCCGCTACCTTTATGAACAGCAACCCATTGTTTTGCTTTAGTCATAAGATTACTTAAATCGACAGTACTAACTGGAGTTCTATTTGGTTCCCAATTTGTACCACCAATAATATGTCCTTCTTTATCTACTTGGTCTTGATAATGATAAGGATTGTTATCTTTAGCCCAATTCTTAACGTCTTGAGTAATATCTTGTCTCTTATCAAGATTATCCATAAAAGTTTTATAAGCAGCTTGTGCTCTAACTCTTCCAAGAACAGCAGGGTCAGAAGCTACTTGACCAGCAAGTTCTCTTGCAGTATTAAGACTACGAGAATAATCTCCATAAATAGCAGCATCATCAAGTTGATTCTGAATATTCCTAACATATCCAGCTTTCCAACTATCTTCAGCAGCATTAATATCTAAATTAGCTAAAGCCATTTTAATTTGATTCTGAGTTTGTAAACTCTCTTTAGCTTTCTCATCAATTTTATTAAGAGCATTTGTAAATGCCTCTACATTTCTACGATGAGGAGTTCTTAATGGAACAGGATTTCCATAATTGATTACGTTTGGCATATCTATTTATTTTTTATTATTACTAATGCAAATATACGATAAAAGTTCTAGTGAACAAAATTTCACTAGAACTATTTATTTATTTTAAATAATACCGTATTTGATAAGGTTCTTTTTACTCATTCTACCTTTGATTAAATCAGCATAACTATTTCTTCTTTGGTATGCTTTGTTCTGATTCTCCCATCTGGTAAGAGCATAACTGTATTCAGTATTATCTGAATAGTCTTCTCTCTTAGGTCTAGCACCTGGATTTGGAATATTCATAGCTGAACGATAAATGCCTGCAAGAGCAGCATCATCACCAACATCAACACCAAGTTCAAGTAATCTAGATGGAGTAGCATAATCAGAAGCAGCAACTCCCATAAGCATAGCTTGAGTATCATCATAATTTTGACGACCTTGACTAATAAAGTTTTGGAAACTATTTCCAATACCTTGTAGACTTCCGCTAAGAATTTGACCCTTAGCAAGTTCAGCTTCATTCTTAGCTTGAATAGCAGCATTCTTAATACTAGCAACAGTGTTATAATACTGATTTCTAGCAGCAGCATTTCTAGCTCTAACTTGTTGTTCGTTCAAAAGATTCTGATTCATAAGTTCAGTTTCTTTATTAGTCTTTTCATCAGCAAGTTGATTAAGTTGATATAAAGTATTAGTATCAACACCTTGCATACGACCAACAGCAGTACTACCACTCATAGTATTTCTAAGAATACTATTTCTACTATTTAAACGATTACGTTCAACATTAGATTTTTGAGCTTCATTATGATAAGTAGTATTAAGAGCAACTGGACTTTCCTCTACAAAGTTTGGAAGATTATAATCAAAATCTAAGTTTTTATAAGCACCCAAACCAAGAATACTTCCTCCAATACTAGAAAGTAAATCAGCTCCAAGACCATACCAATCAGCATCACGAATTATCATACCTGACTTATTACCAGTATAAGTTGGAATAGTTGTATTAGTTGCAAGTTTTGCAGTTGGAGTACTAACTTGACTTGTATAAGGAATAGTAGGAGTACTCTTAGTAATTGCGTAAGGTACTTTAACATCATAATTATTAGATGCCGTCCAAGGACTTATACCACCTTTATCATTAGCTTTTTGTTCTTGGTCTATAATATCCCAATAATCAAAATTATTATTTCTACGATAAGGATAAGTTACATCACCCCAAGCAAGTTTACCTCTCATACCTTTTACGGGGCGGCTTTCACCACCTAATGCTTTACGCATTCTAGTGCTTCCACCACATCTTTGTCCTAATCTAAATTTATTTCCCATATTAATTAAATTATCTTTAATATTACCTTGCAATAAATTAGGGTCTGGATTATCTACTGGAACAATACCATGACCAACAGGAGCAGGAACTTCAATATACTCAGGTTGAATAACGACTCTAGTATTATCTGTAGGTTGAACCATTCCAGCTTCAGCTTGTTGTTTAAGAATAGCTTTAGTTTCATTACTAACCATTGGAATAGGATTACCAAACCAATTTCTTTCCCAAGCTCTACGTTTAGCTAAACCGCTCATACCTTTTCTATTTTCACCAACAGTCATACTTTGTCTAATACCAGCAAGACTATTGTTGAATGCACGTTCATCACCTCTATCTACTGCACTATTTAAATTTCTAAACCATTTTCCAAAAGCATTTTTGAAAGTATCAACTCGACTATTATAGTAAATACTATTAAGAGAATCTCTTTGATTATCGTTAAGATAATTATAAGTTCTTCCCATCATTCGTCTAAGTTCTCTTTCTTTAGCACCAATAGCATCACCTTTAAATCTTCTATTTTGACCTGCAAAATCAGAACCTTCCCAAGTTGCTATTTGTCTTCTCATACGATTGGAAACTCTATATTTATTAGTATTGTAAACTGGAGCTTTCCAACTGCCACCAATTCTAGCTTTATGACGAAGTTCAGGATAACGAGAATATACTTTACTTCTAACATCGCTTCTTCCATGAAGACCAGCAAGTCTTAAAGCATCAACAGCATCAGCTTTAGTTGGAATAGGATAACTTCTACCACCACCTGCAAAATCTTTAGATGATACAGAAGGATAAGGATGTTTAGAAGAACCTCTATCTTTAGAAGTTAAACCACCATTTCTAAATTTACAACGACCACCAAGACGTTTTGGAAAAACATAATTGGATTCAGCATAAGTAGTAGGGTCATAAAACAAACTATTATAAGGGAGTTGACTTGTTACATAAGTTTCTCTATCATTAGTAAAATTAACACCTCTACCATTAGGATAAGTTTGATTCATAACTTGTTCAGCTTCATTTAATGATAATTTATCAAAACCTTTAGCGTCATTGATTATTTTTATAGCATTATTATTTAATTTACTAACTCCGCTTTTAAGACCAGTCATTTCTTCAAGCAATCGTACATCTTTAAGTTTTGGAGTACCATATTCTTTTACTATATTATTCACATCAATCCAATAAGGAGTATTATAATGTCTTCTTTCTCCACCAGCTAAGTTAAAACGTCCAAGAGATTGTTTAGGAGTAATACTTTTTTCTATTCTTTGTAATTGTGGACTTGTTGCAATTTTAATTCCACTAGCTTTAGCTTGATTCAAAAGACCTTTGTGTCCAGATACTAATATAACATCTTTTGTAGGAACTGTTAATCCTTCTTTTGGGTCTTGTATAGTAAACATATCACTAGGCTCAATACTACCCCAATTACCTTTATTTTCTGAAACAAGTCTTCTACCATTAATTAAATATGTTTGTTGTGCAGTATCCCATTTTCCTTTTCTATGAGAAACTACAGGTCTATCATACGTAAAATTAGTATGCTTAAATCTGCCTCCACTCATTGTAATTCTATCATTATTTATAGATGGCAATTCGTCAGATTTAACTCTACGTATCATATATGGAACTCTAGCTTTATCTGGAAGATTATATTTTCTAGCATAAGTAGCATAAGTATTAATTATAGGATTGTCTGAATATAATCTACTTTTACTAATTCGATTAATATAACTAACTTCGTTTTTTGCAGCTTTAGCTGTAGCTTTAGCTGCCTTTCCTACTGGAAGACCTCTTCCCATACTAATAATATCAAATTCAGGATAAACTCGACGAAGAGGTTTTTCATTAGGAATACGTTTTCCATTAACAACTCTAAAATTACCAACTTGACCATTTCTTATTGGTTTTTTATTAACAGTTTTATTACTAACTTTTACACGTTTAGGAGCATATCTACCGCTATTAGTAAAATAATCTACAACGTTTTTAGCAATACCAGCAAATGGCATAGTAATAAGATTACCAAAAGCAGCTTTACTACCATCATCTTTAAGACCATTTCTTTTCTTAAAAGCTTGTTGTTGACTAAATACAGAATCTTTATTATAGCCTCTAAGAATAGCTTGAGCAGGACTCATACCATTACTAAGAATAGGTTGAGCACTAAAGATTCTTAGAGCACCATTTTTCTTCTGAGCAACTTCACCTCCTTCAGCTTCAACTTCATTACCGCCAACATTAATACCTATACCGGTTTGACCAGTCTCATTGGTTTGCTCATGAGAACCCCCCCGTAAAAGGTATGTATCGTTTCCAATCTTAGTAGCATTACCTCCATCAGTAATATAAATTCTATTACTTCCTAAACGTTTATTTCCACCAAGACGATACTTTAAATTATAATCATCTTCATCATTATAACTTCTTGTAGCAGTTGCATAACTATTCAACGTACTAGCAAGATTACTATTATTAGCTAACTCAAGTTGAGTTCGAGCAGCTTCTTTCTGAGCTTCAATTTGTCTTCTGATAGCTCTAGCTTGAGACTTAGAACTAATAGCACTACCAATTAAATTCATAGCACCACCAACTAAAGCACCCCAAAATGCTTTAGGTCGTTCACCTCTTAATCTATTACATTTCTTTGTCATAATTAATATTGTTGAGTATTAAATGTTATATTTTCAAGTTTAAATCTATGAGTAGCATCATCATTATTAAATATAAATCTAGCAACAATATACTTTCCATAAATTAAACTTCTATTATCGGACTTATATAATGGAGATTTTTTTAAATCTTCTTCAGTAATAGTATGAACTTCGTTTTGTTTAGTACTTGGATTATAATAAATATAATTACAAGCTCTTGCAAGTTCATCTTTACTTAATTCATTATTACTTCCATTAAAACCATTTCTAAAGTAATTAAAGTTCCAACTACCTTTATCAAACTTAGCAAACTTATAATCATCATAATGATTAAAAGCATCTTTATTGTTTTCATCAGTATCGTTAGAACCATCACTAAGTTTAAGATTTATAGCTTGAGTTTCGTCTGTGTAAACATCAAGATAATAACCAGCATATCTACGTCTTAAACCATCTTCAGCTACATTATAAATATTTTTAGCATCTAAAGAATATCTATTATCAAAATAATTAAGAATATAATTAATTGATTCTAGAGACTTAGAATTATTATAATCGTTATTATAAATAACATCAAGATAACTATAGATATTACTGGGATATTTCAAACTTGGTTTTTTATAATCAAAATAAAAAGGATTTCCTTCTCCTCTAACATTGTATACAAATCTTACAGAATCTGAATATGTAGGATTTCTTTTTTTATCCTTATAAATAAATACATTTCTAAAGTAAGCAATACAATTTTTACCAATAGATAAATTAGTATTTTCCGTTAATTTTGCTTCTGTATTATTTATATTAGGAATACTTCCATCTATAGTATATATAGTATATAATGTACCATCACCGTCAGGTTTATTTATATTTGGAAATTCAACAGAATTTAAATTAATAATTTCAGTAAATTTTGTATTAATATAAACTCCTGTTTTTACAATCTCACCATTAGGTCTTCTATTAGCAGTCCATGATATATCGGGAGTAATCATTTTAATTTCAGGAAGTTTATATACAAAATTAAGAATTACATTTTCTGATTTATCAGTATCATATTCTGTATTATAAACAAAGCAAGTAATCTTAGTACTATAATTTAATTCTACTTTTAATTTATTCTCTGTAAAATTAGCATAGTCAAAGTCTATATATTTATTATTATAAATTACTCGAACTTTAATTTTACTAGTATCGGTAACTCCATAAGCAGAACCATCATTAGTAAAATCATGAATACTTATTTCATAATGGTTATTATCTACTTGAGTTAATACAGGATTTGGATAAACATAAGGAACTCTATGTTCAGGTTCACTTGTACTATGGTCAACAGTATAACTTTTAGTAGTAACTAAATCTCCACATTTGTATCTATAATTAATAACATGTTTCTTATTATCGTTATTTGCTATAGTTTGTATAGAGTTTGTTTCATATTTAGTACTACTATCAGTTACATCTTCATCAATAGCAAATCTTACTCCACCGAAATTACCAATATTAATAAAAGAAAAAGTATCAGTTAATATCTTTTCTGGAATAGTTTCTCTATGAGTAAAGTTAATATCTATTTTATCTAAATCCGCTTGAACCGGAAAAGTATTACTTTTACTAGCAGTTCTAACAACTCCATTTTTTGTACCAGTAATTTTAATATTATGTGTAGACCCAGGAACTCTAGAACTCAACGGAACAGTTGTAGTTATATAGGTTCTACCAAGCGGCATTGATGCTTCAACATCACCTTTTGCAACTGGAATATTATCACGTTCTATTGTAATATTAACTTTTCCAGCTCCAGACATAGCGTCTCCGTCTATATAATAAGTTAAACGGATATTGCCATTTTCTTCATAATAGATATTAGAAATACCTACACCAGTTAATCTTTGTAAACCCATATCTATTTAGTATATATTGTTGGATATAAAACATTATTAACGCTAGCAAGATTTTTGTAATCAGTTTCAGATTCATCAAACTCATATAGCCTAGCTCTATCAACTTTTTCATTAAAGAAATAACTATTATTATAAGTTCTATAATTAGCAGTAAAAGCATAATCATGGAGACTTATATAATCATTAAGATTAAAGTTATAACTTAACGTTATATAGTATTGGTTTTTATGAGGATTTCCATCAATCGTTTGATTAAGCCAAATACAAATGAGCAATCTATTAGTTTTCAAATCTTCTCCGAATACAACATAATCTATATCGAGAGATTTAATCAAGTTATTTATATTAGTTGAAAGAATTTCAGCTTTACCGTTTTCAAACTTGAATATAACTTTATTTACAGAATCAAACCAAATATATCCATGTTTACTAAGAATAGATTCTTCTTTTTTAGCAAGACCACCAAATCCTTCATTACTTGGAAGAACTTCTTGATAATCAATATCGAATACATCTGGAACTTCGAGTTGACTCTTTTGTGTAAGTTTTGGAGTTCTATCAAATACAAATAAACTATATTGAGTATGAACTAACATATAAAGACCAATACCTACAATATTAGTAATACTACCTTTATTTTCAGTTATGATTTTATATTGTTCAACATCGAAATTCTTAAAACCATTAACAAGACTTTCATCAGAAATTACATCACTTCTACGAATAGTCTTATCAAAAGAATCAATATAGTCTTTACTGTAATTAGTATAGCTCTTTAATGGAGCAGACTTATAACATTCCTTTAATTCAAGAAAATCTCTAAGTCTATCAGGACTAAGAACTTTATTATAATAAACTCCTAAAGATTTACCTTCTTCATTAGTCAAAGAAACTGCTCCTTCATTATAATCTTGTTTTATAGAATAAGCATTAGTAGGATATTTATTATAGCTATAACTATTATTCATACTAATAGTATATCCATTTAACTTTTGAGAATTAGTATTTAAAACAAATGAAGCAGTAGGATTAGCAATGATTTCTTTATTGTAAGTAACTATCTTATCTTGATTATAAAAACCAGGAGTATATTTATGATTATCTTTGCTATATCCAGTTTCATAATTATTGTCTGTTACTCTATAAAGAGTTTTAACAGATTTATTATAAACGTCTTTATTATCATTATAAACTACAAGTTTATCGCCAACATTGCCTTTAGGAACAATTCCAAAAGAAATATTAGGATGAATAGTAGGTTTAATATGACTAGTTAAACTTTCAGTATCATTATTTCCTATTGAATCAGATTTAATAAAGAAATACTTATTTCCTTGAATAGAATCTTCTTTATACTCAAAGTTTGTATTAGTAACAGTAAATCTATGTCCATTTAATTCTCCATTAAGAACTGTGCAAGGATAAGCCATATCCTCAACTTTCTCATAAGAACCGAACCAACCAATATAATTAGAAGGAATTACATCAACTTTAAATCTTGGAAATATAAGTATATTATCGTTAGCTACAGTAGGAACTCTAAATAACTTATTACCAACATTATTTACTACTACATCAAACTTAGCTCCAGTATCAGTTTCTTTATCTGAAATAAATTGAGTACTTTCTTCATCAACTTCATTTTGAACTATAAATCCATTAGTAGCAGAACCATCTTTTCTAATATAATGAATATAGAAACTATAAATCTGACCAGGAATTAAACTTCTAAAATTATTAAATGGAGAAGTATGATTATTAGAACTAATAGTAGTAGCTTCATAAGCAGAACTATTCATTCCATATCCCATAGTATAAGTATATGGAGGATTACCAAGTAAAGTCTGATTATAAAAAGCTCGTTGAGTTATAGTAGAACCATTTCTAAAGAATAAATCCTGTTCAATTAAAACTTGAAAATCAGTACTCTTATTCATTAAATATTTGTTCCAATTAATAGTCATTACAATATAACCATTAGTAACAACTATGTTACTAATATTAATAGCTTTTTGAGTATGGGAATCATAAATAGCAACTTGTTGCTTTGAACCTTCACTAACATTACCTATATATAAAGAGAATCTACTTCTAGTCATATAAGGTTCATTCTTAGGATTATTAGGAAGGTTTTCAATATTATCATGGTCAATACTAATAGTACTTCCATAGCCAAATACTTTAATTGCAGAAGTAAAGAACTTTCTAATAAACTCTGTTATATATTCTGGTTTAATAACATATTCTGTTAAGTCTTCACTTTTACTAACAGTATATTTATCAGCAGCCCAAACATCATTTACAGAAGTAGAATTTCCAATAGCAAAATTAGTTGTAATAATCAACTGTTTAGTAGTAACAACTGATTTACTATAATCAGAAATATTTTTAGTTTCAATATCAACATGAACATTTTTACTATTACCAGTTAAATCTTCATTAAGATTTTCATTATAATTACTTACATAAATTCTATTATTGTAATTAATTACATTCTTAACATCATAAAGTTGAACTGGTTCACGAAGCATTTCGTCAACACTTTCTTCTTCAATATAAGTATTAGTATTAAACATTAAAGAAGTTATATCAATAGAATAAGTATTAAATATTCTACCGTCAACAGCATCATTATGTTTAACAATATAACCTATTTGATATTTAGTAAATTTATAATTCTTATCTATGTCAAGAGTAAAGTAAACTCCTTTATTAGACTTATCATTACCATTTACTAAGAAAGGTTCAAATTCTGTAGTAGGATTACCATTACCGTCAGTGTTGTAACGAGTAAGAGCAGATTTACTATCAAGAAAGTTATGAATAGGAACATCTTTTCCTTCATCATTTATAATAATAATATCATCAGTAATCTGAAACCATTTTGTATAATTGTAATCGTCAATCTGATAACGAATAAAGAAAGTATAAACTCCACAGTTAAGAGAACCGTTAGTAATATCATAACTAACTTTAGCTTTTGGAATACTTTCTTCAATACCATGTTCAAGACCGGTAGAACCTGTATTTAGATTCCACGTTTTAAGAGGAACATGAATTTTATTATTATTCAAATCAACAGCATCACTTTCAGCTACTACAATTATTAATTCACCTTTATAGTTATAAGTATAACTACCAGTAATCTTTCCACCATGATATTCCCAATTTGTAGAAACCTCATAAGCTCTACCTTCATCAGGTTTACGATAAATTCTAGCTTTTTCTTCATAAGCAGAATACGTAAATATCACAATTTCTTTATTACATGGAATTACACCAACTATGTATTCACTAGGATGATTAGAAGTATCTAAATCTTCATCATCAGTGTCTGTTTCAAAAGAAACTCCAAATCCATATTCGTTAGTAAAATAACTACCACTATCGTCAGTCATAACATTTTTAGCAGCAATTAAACTACCACACTTAACTTCTTTTGGATTTCTATTTAAATCAAGTTTTGGTACTATTTCCATAATTATCTTCTTGGGTCAAACGTTGAATTATAGAAGAAGTTTCTCCAACCTTCATCACTATAAATATCATTACGAACAGAAGCAATAGCTTTACTCTTTAATTCTTTCCATTGGAGATATGGATTTGTAACAGGACTATTACTTGTTAAACTATAAACTTGATGTTTACTTCCTCTGCTTAAATACTTATAAAGTATATAATAACTTAAAGCTTCCAACAGAAGACCATTATCGTAAATATAAGGAACATTGCAATCATAATATTCATCATAATATGTTTTAACTTCACGACTTGTAACAACAATATAATCAGTATCAAAATTTAGTTCAATATGATTACAATCTGTTACTACATAATTTCGATTATCATTATTAATAATAGTTCCAACTTTCATAAAGTCTACTCCGGTTTTATTATTATCATCAATAACGGCAATCTCTTTAACGACAGAAGAAGCTGAATTAACATTTCCACAACAAGGAATATTAACTCCAGCTTCTTTTATTTCACAACCATTATGGTCATACACTTTAAGTTCACTAGTATCTAATTGACAAGGAAAAATAGCTATTCTCCCACTAACTTCAACCTTACGAGTTTTAAGTTCAGTTGGAAGACACTTCATTTGACTAAGCGCATCTATTATCCAAGCAGCAGCACGAGGAATCCAATCACTTTCACTTAGATTAAAGTCGTTGTCTACCTTTCCTACTATACGTCCCATAGAGACTCTTTTTTTGTTCTTCATTTCTAATAAATTTAGTGTATAATGTTTTATCTGCTTGAGTACATAAAACGAATTTGTGTTTCATAGAAACATCTAAATCCATAATTTTATTTACATCATTATTTGTTAGTTTAAGAAGTTCTTCATTAGAATATGGTCTAAGTTTAATATCTTTAGTATCAATAGCTTTAAAACACAAAGTACGACCTTGTACTTTAGAACCTAATAAACAATATTCATACCAAACTTCATCAGCTTTGTAAACAGTAGCATCGACAGCATCGTATTCGATACCGTGTTCTCTACAATACTCAGCATCATCTTTATTGTAAATTTGTTTACCTTCAGCAATAAGTTTTTCTTTATTTCTTTTAGTTGCTTGAAAGTCACAAACTTTAGCTCCAGTATTAAGAACTCGATTGATACAAATCCAACCAAGTTTATCTTCAAGACGATAACCATTTCCATTAAGAATCAATTCTCTTTCTACAGCATTATAGTAAACTTTGACTATACGCTTATATTCTTTTAGAGAAAGATTAATCATCTTATCGTAAAGTTTAATCTTTTCTGTTTCTTCGTAAATTCTCCTCAAATCTACAGCATATCCAACAAGCCTAAAACATAGATGTTTCATCTCTGGGTCTTTACGTTCATCTTCAAACATGCCTTTAGCTGCATTTTCGAGACGACCATTAATATATTTGTTTTGTTGAAACTCAGGATAATCTATTACTGGATATTTAAATTTATCTACATCAGGAACAATAGCAGAACGTCTAGAAGCAATAGTAGAAGTTAATTCATCTACAGTTATTCTTGCACGTTCACGTTTAATTTTGTTTTCTTCAATAAAATCTTTATAGTATTGAGGAACGTTTATAGACTTCTTTACTTTTATTGGCATAATTAATCATATTTTATTGTACTAGGGATTTCATCAGTTTCATGTTTTTGATTTAATAAATCCCTTTTAAATATTATATCTTTAATTTGACCAACCATATCTTCACTAAGTAACCATTCGTTATCATCATAGATTTTATTCTCGAATGTAAGTTCACCATTAATATCAGCAATTTGATTTGGTTGTTCAAAACTTGATTCTATTACTATAGCACCTATACTAATAGGTTTATCGTTAGCAGGAGGAAATAAATAAATATATTCATTAATATAATCATAAGCAATAGCTCCACATAAACCTGGAACACTTCCACGAAATCTAGCAGTAGTTTCTTTAATATAAGGAAGTTCTCTATTGGTACGATAACCTGCTGTACTAACTCTGTCAAAAGGAAGATTATTAGTAAGTCTAATAGGTCTTGGAACCTTTTGATTAGTTCTTTTAATTTTATCTATTGGAATATCTTGAAGTTCTTCTGGAAGTTCAAAATCTCCATCAACTACACTAGTCAAAGTAACTTTAAATCTTTGAGTAAGTAGTTTATCTACATAGTTATGATTTTCATAGCTTCTTCTAATAATCTCAGCTCTAGTGTGAACGATTATACTTCTAATCTTTTCTCTTAGAGAATGATTATTAGGTTGACCATAACTATGAGCTATTTCACTAACTAATTGTGCAATACTACTCATATTAATACGTAAATTATTAAATGTTTAAAGCCGCCCCGTAAAAGGTATGTACTTATGGAATTTTAGCAAATGGTTATTTAGAACTTTATTTAAATCTACATATCCTTTACGGGGCGGCTAGAATAAGTATATTAACTACATCTTATTCAACTTCACAAGTTGGAAGTCTAATTCTATTAACTTGTTTACTACTCATAACTTTAATTGTTACATTATTAACTCCATTATAAGGAACATTATGTCTAAGCCTATCAATACCAAGTAATTTAATTATCAATCTATTTAACATAAATTTCTATTCCTTACGCTTGCAAATATAATCATTTTCAGGCAGTTATCCAAATTTCAAACGCCCACGTATATGCCATTGTGTGCGCACACAAATCGTGTCGGACGGCGGTTGTGATTGATTTTTAATCGGCTGATACACATGAAGTTGGGAGAACGCAAGCAAATGCCTAATCGAAATTCGATTATGATTAGAAGTATTATTGTTAATTATATTATTAATATCTTTAGTAACTCCAGGATACGAAAAACCCCTAACACTATTACTAGCATTAGGGGCACGGACACAAACGTATCTAGTAGAAGCAAGGCTTACATTTGAATAATTCCAGCACTTCTAAGATTAAGAAGCAAAGTATTAAATGCTCCAACTATTGTTGGAATAGTAGCAGTACTAACTTCAAGGTTCTTAATATTGCTAATAGCTCTAACTAAACCTTCATCGTCTTTAGTAGCTCTAACTGGAAGAACAATCTCACTTAATTGACTAGTGAGTTTCTCAACTGATTCTTTAAGTTGTTCAACTTCTTTTGTCAAATCTTCAATTCTAGTATCTTCTTGTTGAGGAACTTCAGGTTGTTGAACGTTTGGTTCTCCACTTGTAAAAGCTTCAATAAGAAGAGTCTTTTGCTCTATCGGCAAAGGAAGACTTTGCAAAGCATTATAAATTTTATCAATATTCATAACTTAATTATTTAGTTTGTTATCAAAATCTTTATAATCCCAATTCATTCGTTTAGCAATAGGTTTAAATACCCAGCTCCAACTTATTGGAGCAAGTATAATACTATTAATTAAAACTCTTATATCAATACTACCAAAATTAACATAAGCAATACTAACTATAACAATACTAATACATAGTATCACACGTTTCCAAACTCTAGTAATTTGCTTATGTATTACACTAATAATACTACTTATAAGAATATAAGTTAGAAAATTAACTACTAAACAATAAGCAACATCAAAACTATTAATAATAGTTTGAAGTATTTGATTTATTAATTCCATAATTGTTTATTTATACTAATTGATTATTATCAGCACTAATATGCCTGCAAAGATAATAATAAAAACTAAAATAGCTTCCAAATTAAGATAATTTCTTAACTTGAAAGCTATAATAAAGAATAGTAATTATTAATGTTACCTACATTCATACCAATCGACTTGAACTCCTTTACGACACATATCAGCATACCAACGATTAAAAACAATTCCATCATAACCATCTACATCATCAATAACATCCTTAACATATAAACATAAATGTTTTTCATCAGTAATACTACTTCCAAGATAATCAGCTTTACACATATTGGCTGCAAATACTGCATCATAAGGATTGTCGTTATTATCAAGATAAACTCCATTTTGTTTCATCATATCGAATAGTTTATCTTTAGATATAGGTTCAAGAGGAACTTCTGTTCCATTAGAATCTCTAGTAGTCATTTTACTAGTTGCAAACTCAACAAGTCTTCTATTAAAATGTCTTCCATTATATCTAAGATAAGCTATCATATCTTCAGGAAGTTCATCATAAACATCAAAACCTTCTTTTACGTTCATAACTCTAGTTGTTATAACCGCCCCGTAAAAGGTATTGAATTATACACCTTTTACAGGGCGGATTTCAATTAATACCTGCCATAACGACCACGACCATATTCTCTATCTCTGTCTTCGTAATCATGTTCATGTCTATCATAATCACGACCTCTTCGATAGTTTTCCTCGTCGTCATAACGATTATCTCTATCTTCACACTTATCAAGAGCTTCTTCTAACTCCTGAAGTTCCATCTTCATACGTCTAATCTTTTCTTTAAGTTCAGACTTATTCATATTACGTTGTACCATAAGTATCATAATTTTATTATTTAGTTACAGCAGCCAGAATCTTAGCTATATCGCCTTTAATTCCAGCAACCTCAGTTTCTATACCTGCTATTCTTTCATCACGTGCTTTGTCTTTAGCAAATTGAGGATTAAGTTCTTTAAGAACTTCTTCACATCTAGTTATTTGAGTTTTATAATCTTCAATATGTTCAACAACATAATTAGCATGTTGAAGAGTAGCTTCTATTTCAGATTGAATAGTTTGTTTACTTTCAGCAATAATAAGATTACCATTGTTGTAACTAACAGAAGTATTATTAGCTGGAATATTGTTATAATCAACATTACTACCATCTACTTTAACCTTTAAATTTACAACCATCATGTTAGTACCATCGGTAGCAAATACAGGTGTAGTACTTCCAACAACTTCTCCAATCTTAAATTCTATACCATTAGTCTTGTTTAAAATATAAACTCGACTACCTTGATTAAGACCTGAAAACATTATACTATGAGTTGAAGTTTATTATTTTGTTTATCAAATACTATAATATGAAGACCTGCTGTAAGAGAAGTAAGAGGGTCTCCATCACTTGCCAAGAGAGGAAGAGTGACATTATTAACCATCATTTCAAAGCCAGTTGCAGTAGTTGTAGCTGCATTAAAATTAATTACCATTATACCAGCAACTCCCATAACTCTGAAAGTATGATTAGGCATACTAAAAACAGCATTAGCAGTAGCACTGCCAGCAGTCGTTTGAGTAGCAGCTACTAAAGGTATACCACCACGATTACCAATGAACTCATTAAAAGCCATAATATTACCTCCTATAATTTAAAACCAAAAACCATTAAGATTGTTACCACCATTATACATACCATACTGATAAGCAACACAATTAGGTACTGCCTGGAATGGCTGATAAGGAACTGTTACAGTCTGTGGCTGAGCACACTTAATTTCATTAACAGCTTGAGCAATAGGATTTACAGCAGCAGCAATTTGCTGAGCAATTACTCCACTTTGATGCTCGGTAGTCAACTGCGTTTGCAGAGCATTAATCTTATCCTGCATTGCAGACTTTTCAGAAGCATCAAGTCTAGCAATAATTCTATCACCAACAACACCAATAGACTTATCCAAATTGCAAGTCTGGTCACGAAGAGCATAACCAACATCAGAAAAACCACGAGTTACAGCACTACCTACGCCACCAACAGATTCCTTAATAGCATCAGTCTGACGAATAGTTTCAAGCTGAGATTGATGAGCAGTATCACTAATAGCAGTCTTCAAGTTGCAGCAGCAGTTTGCTAATTGCTGAGCAAGAGTCATAGTATTCTGAGTACCAGCATTAAGCAAAGCACCAGTAGAAGAATCAATCTTACAACCTACTTGAGTAATACCATTGTTTACTTGAGCAATAGCTGCCTGAATCATATCAACTTTAGTTCCAAACATAGTAGCCAATCTTTGAGTTGCAGCACCGTTACCATTAATAGCTTGCATAAGCAGGTCACGTCCGTCATTATTACTAACCATATTAGCAAGAGGACCAAGACAACCACCACCATTTTGAGCAGCGTTACCAAACAGTCCACCATTACGCATAAGAGGATAGAGGAAGAACAAGAAGATTATCCAAATCCAACTACCGCCACCGTTAAGACCTCCATTACACATAAGTAAAGGAAGCAGACTATTAACATCACTAGAAGTCTGACGAGTTCCACCATCAGGGAACATAAAAATTTTAGAATCATCCATGACTATTGAATTATTAAGTTAATAAAAAGATTAATTTGTACGTTAACTAGTATTTTGTACGTTGCAAAGATAAACAGAATCTGGTATATACACAAAAAGATGGTAATCGGATTTTATTCCGATTACCATCTTAATGATTTGTTCAAAAGTATCGTTATTACTTATATCAATAACAACACTTTTATTTTCTACTTATTTTCTTTTAAACAAAAATAGGGTCAACATCTTTATTCATAAGAGTTGCTTCGGAAGTAGCAAGTCTAAAAGCTCTAGAAGTTTGATAAAACTCAGTACTCATCTTAAATAAATGTCTAGTAGCTTGAACAGTTCTATTTAAAATATAAGCTATACTAGTAATAGTAAAACCTGCATGAACCATTTGTTCAACTACTAAAGCTCTAGCCATAACTACATTTTCTTCTCTAGATTTACCAACAATATCTTCTCTACTAATAGAATGAGTACCATCAGCTCTAGGAATATCACAAGCTATAATCACATTGTCGATTATAGACCAAATTAATGTTTCTTTCCTATTCATACTCTTATTTGTTTAAAAGTTAATAATATGATTAATAATTGCAAATATAAGATTCTTTTCAATATGTTGTATTAATTTGTTTATAATTATAAAATAGTTTAACATAAGAACTATACATTATATACAAAATGACACATATTATACATTTAATCTCAACTAAAAAGGAAGTACTAAATAAGCACTTCCTTTCTTTACTACATAATTTATTTACTATATTAACTCTATTACTTTCCTAACATCGAATCAATCATGTTGTCAATAAGTTCATCTGTTATAATTTCATCAATAGAAGAACCTATATTCATCGATTTCATCAAAATGTTTATCCAAGGATTATTACTTTTCGTAGCAATTTGTATCTGCTCTTTAAGTGCTTTATGAAGTTCTCTAGATTCTTTAAAAGTTACAAGAGTTATTCACAAAGCCTTTATTGTTTGTTTTGAACAAACGTTGCAACAACAAGTTTATCATCATCCATCTTAATTAAGCGTGCATAGGTATTGTAA
>OOBT01000004.1_pt1 | contig 123745 bp, 146 predicted proteins | sample 1671551 | NCBI WGS metagenome assembly OOBT01 (sample SAMN06348168, study PRJEB24527) | human gut metagenome | reverse complement strand
TGCTGTACTCTGCCGGCATTATGGAAAGTCCAAGTTCATCACAATATTTATTTGTGATAGGCTGGAGATGATTCTTCCAGTTGCTTTTCGGTGAATTGTATTTCTTGCCGGTTGTCATGCTGACACTGTTCCAGATAAGATGTCCATGCATATGCTCTCTGTCTGTGTGGACTGCATACACAGCCTCATAATCATCACCAAGCACATCCTTCGCAAAGTGCTCCAGGACGTACATTGCCTGTTCTGCAGTTACTTTTTCTTCCGGCGAAAACGATATAATCACATGATAGCCTTGTCTTTTACCTGTCTTATGAAATATATTCTTTGTCTCCTCCATCTGCTCAAATGCCGTATCTGGCAGGCAGTTAATACCGCCCACCAGCACACATTCTTCTGTCTTATCCGGATTCTGGATATATTCCAAAGCATTCTTTAGGTGTGATGCTGGATTTCTACCTTCTGACTCTTTTATATTTAAGATCTTTGTAATCGCCATACTTCCAGCACCTCCCCGAATGTTTTCTTTACATCATCCAGACTGTTCTGCAATTTATCAATATCGCTGTAATACAATCTTCCCTGTGAATTGCCAAGCTTTACCGCCTGATTAATATTATTTGCAATACCTGCTATGATACGGATTGCTCTTGCCCTGTCCTCAGGATAACTTGTATCTATGTTACCGCCTGTCCGGATCAATTCTCTTATATAAGCACTTGCTGTCATTCCAGTCCGATTAAGTGCCGCTTTCAGAATATCCATATCTTTTTCTGACAGTTTCACAGATACCTTATGATCTTTCCTGTCAGACTTGTATCTTCGCTTTCCATCTACCATACGTTTCTCCCCTTTCGTAATTCTTCAATGCTGTATTAAACCAATCTCTTTTTATCTGTACCATTGCTTTTTCATCCTTTCTAAAAGTAGTGTTCACTGGTTTTGCAAGATGCGGAAAAGGTCGGACCTTTTCCCGAAAAAATATAAACGCCATCAGCGTTTACATAATTTTTCGTCTTGGCAGGAGCACCTGCACCCTGTATATGATATGTGGTGGTTAATATTCCACCACAATTACTGATATGGTGGTTGAAGTTCCACCTGATTTAAAAGTGGTGGCGCTTTTTGCCGTCACTTTGCTGTTTTGACGGCGCTTTTTGCCCCCACTTTTGCATTTTGACGGCACTTTTTGCCTCCACACTTTTTCGGCTCTGATTTGTGCGGGGGCGCTTTCTGCCCCCATTTGCACGTTTTGGGGGCGCTTTTTGCCCCCACTCGCTGGATTCACCTATTCAGTTGTCTCTTTCACCATTACATCTGCATCCAACATCACATTTTCTGCTATCTCAGCACCATCTTCCGACAATTCATTTGTTTCAGGCGGTATATCCACTTCATCCTGTTCACTTATCACAGAATCCCCAACTGCCGCTTCATAATCCATTTCTTCTGCAACCTTGCTTCGTTTACGCTGTGGCTCATAATCCGGATTGTAATAATCTTTGTAACCATAGATTTTCTGTTCAAAGTACTTCCTTGGACATTTACCCCGCATGGTAAAATAACCTTTTGCCTCAAGCTCTGCATTATATTCCTTTATAATTGCATATGCCTTCGTCATCCCGATACCAAGCATCTGGCTTATCTCACCTGCATCTATGAATGCTTCCTTTATACCCTTCATGCAGCTCCTCCTTTCATAAATTGTTATTTTAAATACGTGTTTTTACAAAACAGCTATCCTGTTCTTCATTTAATCCGTATTTCTAATTCGTGTTTATTTTAATATCCTTTTCAAAATTTGTCAATAGAACCTTTTATAATTACGCACTTGCAATTCGTTTTTATTTATGATAAAGTAATCATACAATCATAAACAAGTCACTTACTGATACGTATTTCATTTAATATCGACCTAATACGTATCTTTACAACGGACTATTTCATATAAAGGAAGGTGAACAGAATGGCTTACTCTAATTCCATTAAACTTACTATGTCCTCTTCAGAAGAAATCGGAAAGGCAATACAGAAGCAGCGCAGAGCACAAAAGATCACGCAAAAGGAGTTTGCACAGCGTCTGGGAAAATCAGAACGTACTATCCAGAAATATGAATCTGGTGAAATACTGTTAAAGATAGATGTTTTAAAACAGATTGCTAATGAATTAAATGTTCCATGGCAGGAGCTTTTATTTGCAAAAGATACTAATACTCCAAAAGATAATACGACCGCTGAATATCCGTCATATGAATTCCACACTATGTCAGATGTAATCAATGCTCTCTTTGCCATAACTGAACTTACTGATTTTTCATTTGAGCTGACCAACACCAAACCTCCTGAAAGACCTGAATGGACTGCCGGGATTAAGGTTAATGGCAAAGGCAATGGAAAATATGATGCAGACTTCTGTCTCTTTATGGAAAACTGGATAACAAAGAAGAATATGCTTCAGACAGAAAAAATTTCAAAAGAAAAGTTTGATTCATGGAAATCAGATATGTTGGCATATTATAAGGATTCCAGACTGGATAATGAAGCCGATTAAAAAACTGAATTATTGCAGGCTTACACCTTTAGTAAAGAAAAAGCTCCGGCATACTCCTTCTCGCAAAAGGAATAACCGAAGCTATGTAAGTGATTAACCCGAAGGCTTTATAATCACCCTGAACAAGTAGATTATATCATAGCCTTTTGATGATTGCACAACAATTTTACAAAAAGGAGATGATATTTATGCCAGCTTACAAAGATGAAAAAACTGGTAAATGGTTCGCCAAGTTCTATTATACGAACTGGCAGGGAATCAAAAAACAGAAGTGGAAAAGAGGCTTTGCCACCAAAAAGGAAGCCTTAGGATTTGAAAGGGATTTTCTGGAAAAGCAGTCTGCCAATCCTGACATGACATTTCAAAACCTTTATGAAATTTATATGGAGGATATGGCTGCAAGACTTAAGCAGTCAACTCTTCTGACAAAAAAGGCGGTACTACAGACGCATATTCTTCCATTCTTCGGTAGCAAGCCGATAAATGAAATCAAAGCCTCTGATGTACGAAGATGGCAGGCGAAGCTTATGAGTTCGCCGAATAATTACTCCCAGACCTATCTAAAAAAGATTAACACGGAGCTTAACAGCATCATCAATTACGCCAAGCGTTTCTATGACCTTAACACCAATCCCTGCGGCAAGGCAGGCACCATTGGAAAAGCAAAGGCTGAGGAAATGGATTACTGGACTTACGATGAATATATTGCTTTCCGTGAGGGTGTAAAAGACAAGTCGCTATCGTATATATGCTTTGAAGTCCTGTACTGGACTGGTATGCGAGAAGGTGAACTGCTTGCTCTATCACCTGCTGATATTGACCTTGATAACAAGACAATATCCATCAACAGAACATATCAGCGGATAGAAGGAAAAGATGTATTTACATCACCTAAGACAAGAAAAAGTAAGCGAAAGATTCTGATTCCGGATTTTCTCTGCCAGGAGCTATCAGACTATATCCAGTCAAGGTATATGCTTGACGCAGATGAAAGACTGTTCCCGGTAACAAAATCATATCTCTCACACGAGATGATAAGAGGTTGCAAAAACACAGGTGTAAAGAAGATACGAATCCACGATATCAGGCATTCGCATGCCAGCTTACTTATTAATCAGGGCTGTGATGCGCTGATGTTAGCAGACAGGCTCGGACACGAGAAAGTATCCACAACACTTAACACATACTCTCATCTGTTTCCACATAAACAGCAGGAGCTTGTGCATAGTCTGGAATCATTGCAGGCGACAGATTCGCCAACACCTGAACCACAATCTGATAACCCTCTGCTTGAAGCAGCAGGTATCACATGTGAAGTGCCGCAGACTCAGGACAACGGCTCAGATGTAACAATCCAACCTCAGTTTGGACCTGCGTTAGTACCACCAAATACCGCATCAGGGAAAATCATCCAGATGCCACAAAGAAAGATCATATAGAAGAAATCCAGCAGTCATCAGGGTTTCTTGCTATTAAAGTTAATGACAACCAACTGAAAACGATAGAAAAAGAGTAGTTGCTATTAGTAGCAAATTAGTAGCAGAGCAAAAGAAAAAGTCTCGGAATCCGCTTGTTTAGCGGGTTCCAAGACTTGTGGCTCTTATTCAAACTCAATCGTTCCCGGTGGCTTACTAGTCAGGTCATAGAATACCCTATTAACCCCACGCACCTCGTTTATAATTCTACTCATAACTGTCTGGAGTACCTCAAATGGTATCTCGGCACTTTCGGCTGTCATAAAGTCAATTGTATTGACTGCACGAAGTGCAACTGCGTAGTCATAAGTTCTTTCATCACCCATAACACCAACTGAACGCATATTAGTGAGGGCTGCAAAGTACTGGTTTGGCATCCAGGCTGGTGCCTTGCCATTTTCTTTCTTGTAGGCTTCTACTGCCTTGTCTACTTCTTCACGGTAGATGTAATCGGCATCCTGTACGATACGAACCTTGTCGCCTGTTACTTCGCCGATAATTCTTATTCCAAGTCCTGGACCTGGGAATGGCTGACGGAACACAAGATGTTCTGGTATGCCAAGTTCAAGACCAGCCTTACGTACTTCATCCTTGAATAAATCGCGGAGTGGCTCAATAATCTCCTTGAAATCAACGAAATCTGGAAGACCACCTACATTGTGATGTGACTTGATTACCGCTGATTCACCGCCAAGTCCACTCTCTACAACATCTGGATATATAGTTCCCTGTGCAAGGAAGTCAACTGCACCAATCTTCTTGGCTTCTTCCTCAAACACACGAATGAACTCTTCACCGATTATCTTTCTCTTAGCCTCTGGTTCAGTAACACCTGCAAGCTTAGAGTAATATCTTTCCTGTGCATTTACCCTTATAAAGTTAAGGTCAAACTGTCCTTCTGGACCGAATACACTTTCAACCTCATCGCCCTCGTTCTTACGAAGAAGACCATGGTCTACGAATACGCATGTAAGCTGCTTTCCAATAGCTCTTGAAAGAAGACCTGCAGCCACTGATGAATCAACTCCACCAGAAAGTGCAAGTAATACCTTACCATTGCCAACCTTTTCACGTATTTCCTTAATAGTATTCTCTACAAATGCATCCATTTTCCAGGTTCCAGCACATCCGCATACTCCACGCACAAAGTTGTGAAGCATCTTAGTACCTTCCTGTGTATGAAGAACTTCTGGATGGAACTGAATTGCATAGAGGTTCTTTTCTGAACACTCTGCTGCTGCCACTGGACAATCTGCTGTATGTGCAATTATCTTAAATCCTGGAGCAACCTGTGAAATGTAGTCAAAATGGCTCATCCACACGATAGTCTTTTCTGAAACATCTCCAAATAAAGCACTGCTCTTATCAACAAATGTCTCTGTCTTTCCATACTCTCTTACTGGAGCTTTCTCAACCTTGCCGCCAAGAACGTGCTGCATAAGCTGAGCACCATAACATAATCCAAGCACTGGAACACCAAGTTCAAAAAGCTCTTTAGTACAAGTAGGTGAACCTTCTTCATAGCAGCTATTCGGACCACCTGTAAGGATAATTCCTTTAGGGTTCATCGCCTTAATCTGCTCAAGAGGTGTTTTGTAAGAATATATCTCACAATATACGTTACATTCACGGACACGACGTGCAACTAACTGATTGTACTGTCCGCCAAAGTCAATAACTATAACCTTTTCCTGATTCATATTGTCCCTTTCCTAATCATAAGTTTGCGTTGAAGATATATTTTATATGCATTTCTATACTTTAATCAGCCAATCATAAAAAATATCCTGACACAATGTGCATATATAAATAATATGCACATATATAACATACACATATATAACATATACATATACATATAACACACATATATTAATTAGATATTTTACATAACAATTTTTTATATCAATTTACAGCTTTTATTGTTTTATATTTCTTTCCATTGCTTTTAAAGTATATATCAGTATATATAACACATCTACAACTCATATATACATTTATTATAGTAAACAAGCGGTATAATGACAAGCATATTCTTCAATCTTTATTACAATCCCATACAACACAACCTCGTGTTATTAATCTGTTGTATGCTTATACCGCTTAATTTCAGATTTATACAGCTTTATATTTCCATAAGGAACTCGTCTACATATTTCCTCATATCGTCAAATTCTGCATTAACCTCAGGTACATCAGATTTAAAATCCAGCAGTTTATATACATAACCTTGTTCCCTGGCCTGTCTATAACTTTCTTTATATACAAGTTCAAAAAGTAGTGATATATGCCCTACTATATGGTCAACTGCACTCCTTCTTACACTTTTAAGTACTGTTTCCTTCTTATAAAAGCTCTCAAGTACTTCTTTGGTTATAATTCCATTCTTAAGCTCCTCTGTTGTTACATCATATATAATCTCCATAGGAATATCTGCATTTACCTTAAATATGTCAACCTTATCTGCATCACGCAGTATATCACAAAACATACGCTGTCTTTCGGTGAGAGCTTCTTTTACACGATACTTATTATGCTGTCTTATTGCCATTTCAAGAAGTCCTGTATCTTTATTGTAGTGCTCATTATTTTTTATTATCTGCTCATCATCGACAGTCGTTGCATCATTATTAACTAAGAATTCTTTAATTTTCCGTTCTTCCTGACAATAATCAGACTGATTATCCGATTGTGCAAGCTCACATTCTTCATAATACCCTTCTGCAAACTTCCTTATAAGACCTTCCTTAAACAGCAGATCTGCCCCGAATTCTGCATGGTCTACTGACTGGGCATCATTAAATGTACCGAAACGCCTTATCTGCTCAAATCTTCCTATATCGTGTAACATTCCAAGAAGCCATGCAATATCTACATCCGGTTCACTTAAGCCTAATGATTCTGCAATTCTTTGACACAGTCCTGCTACTCTGTAGGTATGATCTATCTTAAGCTTTATCTTTTCATCTGATGGGTCATAATTTCTTACATACTCTGCAAATGCATTGATAACATTTTTCCTGTTAATAACTGGTTTGTTAATACTTTCCACAACATCAATAAGTCCATTAAGGTCAGCACATACCATATATGTAAGTTTCCTGATATCATCATCTATTGCTATTGTATCAGGAATATGAACAACTCTCATATCTGCCGCATATCCAGCCTTAATGCCATTAATGCTGTCCTCAACTACTACTGCCTCTGACGGATTTACGCCTATTGCCTTAGCAGCACGAAGGAATATATCCGGTTCTGGCTTTCCACGTTCGACTTCATCTCCATATACAACCGCATCAAGATAATCCCACACTCCTATTTCGTGAAGTGTTTTCTCAGCACTTTCACGCCTTGTTGATGTAGCAACTGCACACTTTAGTCCATTATTTCTTATATATTCAAATATGTCCTTTACGCCCTTTTTAACAGGAATACCTTCTGTTTCCCTTATCTTGTATACATGCTGTGTTCTAATCTCCTTCGCTTCCCAATAATCTATCACACCCTTGTAATAATCATCAAAGAACTTGCAGCAAAGCTCTGCCGGAGCACCCTTAAAGCTGTCTATAAGCCACATAGGCATATCCACTCCAAGCTGCCCTGCCGCCCATAGCCAGCCCTCATTAGACTGTCTTTCTGAATCTATAAGAATACCATCCATATCAAATATAATGCCTGATACCATTTTTCTTCTCCTAGCAATCAAATGTCGTATTTTTACACTTTATATTATTCAAAATAACTATAAAAGATATGTTTTTTTAATTTATAACACTGACCAGCACCTGCAATTTTCAAATTTGCCAATTTAGATATTTTAAACATCTTCTATCATTGAACTTTCATCCACAATGCCGTCATCTGCACCATCCTTATAAATACTTCTTAACATACTGTCCCGTATAAGACTTCTTAACCTTGGCAACCTCTTCTGGTGTACCCTTTGCAATAACTGTACCACCTCTGTCGCCGCCTTCTGGTCCCATATCTATAATATAATCGGCTGTTTTGATAACATCAAGATTATGCTCAATAACAACAACAGTGTTACCGCCCTCCGCAAGCTTATGAAGTATATCAACAAGCTTGTGGACATCTGCAAAATGAAGTCCTGTTGTAGGCTCATCAAGAATGTATATAGTCTTTCCTGTACTTCTTTTTGAAAGTTCTGTAGCAAGCTTTATTCTCTGTGCCTCTCCACCTGAAAGCTCTGTAGATGGCTGTCCTAACTTAATGTATGAAAGTCCAACGTCATTAAGAGTTTCTATTTTTCTTCTGACTGATGGCACATTTTCAAAGAAATCAACTGCATCCTCAACTGTCATATCAAGCACATCATATATGCTCTTTCCCTTATACTTAACTTCAAGTGTTTCTCTGTTATAACGCTTTCCGTCACACACTTCACAAGGAACATATACATCAGGCAGGAAATGCATTTCTATCTTGATAATACCATCTCCAGAACAAGCCTCACAACGTCCTCCTTTTACATTAAAGCTGAAACGTCCTTTGTTATAACCTCTTTCCTTAGCATCTGTTGTTGAAGCAAAAAGATCCCTTATCATATCAAATACACCTGTATATGTCGCAGGATTAGAACGTGGAGTTCTTCCTATTGGCGACTGGTCAATATCTATAACCTTATCAAGCTGCTCGATTCCTGTAATATCATCATGGTCACCAGCGATACATCTTGCACGGTTTAAAGACTTAGCAAGGTGCTTATACAGAATTTCATTCACTAGGGAACTCTTTCCTGAACCCGATACACCTGTTACACATGTAAATACTCCAAGTGGTATATCAACATCAATATTTTTAAGATTATTCTCCCTTGCACCCTTAACAGTTATCCAGCCTGTCGGCTTTCTTCTCTTCGCCGGCACTGGAATCCTGATTCTTCCGCTAAGATATGCACCTGTAAGTGAATCCTTGCATGCCATAATATCAGCTGCTGTTCCTGTCGCAACAACTTCTCCTCCATTACGTCCGGCACCCGGTCCTATATCAACAATATAATCTGCGGCACGCATAGTATCTTCATCGTGTTCAACCACAATAACTGAGTTACCAAGGTCACGCAAATGTATAAGTGTCCCAAGCAGCTTGTCGTTATCTCTCTGGTGAAGTCCGATACTTGGCTCATCAAGTATATAAGCCACACCAACAAGTCCTGAACCTATCTGTGTCGCAAGTCTTATTCTCTGTGCCTCTCCTCCTGAAAGCGTACCTGTAGCTCTTGATAATGAAAGATAATCAAGTCCTACATCCATAAGAAACTGTATTCTTGCCTTAATCTCCTTAAGTATCTCTGCACCGATAAACTTCTGTCTGTCTGTAAGCTCAAGCTCATCTAAGAACTTCTTTAACTTAACAATAGACATATCTGTAATCTGATATATATTCTTATCTGCTATAGTAACAGCAAGAGATGATGGCTTTAATCTCTGTCCGTGGCAGGACTTACAAGGTCTTATGCGCATAAATTCCTCATACTGCTGCTTTGCACTGTCTGAGTAAGTTTCCCTGTATCTTTTCTCCATATTATGGATAAGACCTTCAAATGCTATATCATACTCTCCAACGCCTCTCTGGCCTTTGTAATGCACTTTAACACTCCTGCCATTAGTGCCATTTATAATCATATCCTTAATATCATCTGGATAATCCTTAAATGGTGTTGATAAACTGAAGTTATATTCCTTTGCAAGTGCACTCATAATAGCCCTTGAAAAGCTGCCCTCATCCTTTACAGACTGCCATCCCATACCAACTATAGCTCCCTCATCGATGCTTAATGAATCATCTGGTATAAGAAGCTCTGCATCAAAATTCATTGTATAACCAAGTCCGTAACAATCAGGACACGCACCAAATGGATTGTTGAACGAAAAGCTTCTTGGCTCTATCTCATCTATGCTTATGCCACAATCCGGACACGAAAAGCTCTGTGAAAAGTTAATCGGCTCACCATCTATAACATCAACTGTCATAAGTCCCTCTGCAAGCTTAAGTGCTGTTTCTATTGAGTCTGTAAGTCTTTTGTTAATTCCATCTTTAACTACAAGACGGTCAACAACAATTTCTATATTATGCTTCTTGTTCTTATCAAGATTTATCTCATCTGTAAGCTCATACATATTGCCATCAGCAATAACTCTTACATAACCACTCTTTTTAGCCTGTTCAAAAAGCTTCTTATGTTCACCTTTTCTTCCTCTTACAACTGGAGCTAATATCTGTATCTTTGTTCTTTCTGGAAGCTCCATAATAGTATCAACCATCTGGTCTACAGTCTGCTTGTTGATTACTTTGCCACACTTTGGACAATGTGGTGTACCTATTCTTGCATATAATAATCTGAAATAATCATATATCTCTGTAACAGTTCCAACTGTTGAACGTGGATTTCTGTTAGTTGACTTCTGGTCTATGGAAATAGCAGGTGAAAGTCCTTCTATGCTCTCTACCGCCGGCTTTTCCATCTGTCCTAAGAATTGCCTTGCATATGAAGATAATGACTCCATATATCTTCTCTGGCCTTCTGCATATATAGTGTCAAAGGCAAGACTTGACTTACCAGAACCAGACAGACCCGTAAGCACTACAAGACTGTCCCTTGGTATATCTACATCAATATTTTTAAGATTATGCTCACTTGCACCTCTTATTCTTATATAATTCCTATAATCGCCTTTTTCCATATTCTATTTTCTCCGTTATTTCTTCTTTCTTAATCCTTAATCGTCTCAGGTACATAAATCTTTTTCTGTAATCAGCAGCTGCTTTTTATAATTCTGACTGCGTAATATTGCTTTTGAACTTATAGCCTCACCTGGTATAATAGCTATTAATTCTATCTGCCTGACTTCTTATCCTCATAAATATACTTATTAATCTCGATCATCTTATCACGAAGCATAGCCGCCTGTTCAAAGTCAAGCTCTGCTGCAGCCTTACGCATATTTTTCTCAATCTGCTTCTTAACCTTTTCAAGATCTTTAATGCTCATAGATTCATAATCTACATCAAGCCTTCCATTTGAATTATCTGCTTCTGCTGCCTTAGATATACTTATAAGATCTCTTACTGCCTTCTTTATAGTCTGAGGGGTTATTCCGTGTACCTCATTGTACTCCTGCTGTATCTTTCTACGTCTTTCCGTCTCAGATATAGCCTTTTCCATAGACTCTGTTATAGTATCTGCATACATAATAACGTGTCCCTCTGCATTTCTGGCAGCTCGTCCTATCGTCTGGATAAGTGAAGTCTCTGTTCTTAAGAAGCCCTCTTTATCAGCATCAAGAATAGCCACAAGACTTATCTCTGGAATATCAAGTCCCTCTCTAAGCAGATTGATACCAACAAGCACATCGAATCCGTCAAGTCGCATATCCCTTATAATCTTCTGTCTCTCTAGTGTATCAATATCCGCATGAAGATACTTGACTCTTATGCCGACTTCCTTAAGATAATCTGTGAGATCCTCTGCCATACGCTTGGTAAGTGTAGTTACAAGTATCTTATTCTTTTTCTCAACTTCCTTATTAATCTCACTTATAAGATCATCTATCTGACCCTCTATTGGTCTTACTGTTATCTCTGGATCAAGAAGTCCTGTAGGCCTTATAATCTGCTCTGCCCTCATAAGTTCATGTTCTTCCTCATACCTGCTAGGCGTAGCAGATACAAAAAGCATCTGTGATATCTTGCTCTCAAACTCCTGAAAATTAAGCGGTCTGTTATCCTTCGCTGAAGGAAGCCTGAAGCCATAGTCTACAAGTGTCGTCTTTCTTGCCTGATCGCCTGCATACATTCCCCTTATCTGTGGAATAGTAATATGTGACTCATCGACAATAATCATAAAATCATCTGGAAAATAGTCCATAAGCGTATATGGTGGACACCCTGCCGGAAGCCCTGCTAAATGTCTTGAATAATTCTCAATACCTGAACAGAAACCTGTTTCCTGCATCATCTCTATATCAAAGTTCGTTCGTTCTTCTATTCTCTGTGCCTCAAGAAGTTTATCCTCACTCTTAAAATACTCTATTCTCTCTGCAAGCTCTTTCTTAATATTCTCAATCGCCTTTTCCATCTTCTCTTTTTCAACAACATAATGTGAATTAGGAAATATAGCAACATGGTCAAGGTTACACTTAACCTCACCAGTAAGAGAATCAATCTCGCTTATCCTGTCTATCTCATCACCAAAAAACTCTACTCTCACAGCATCTCCACTTGATGCAGAAGGATATATTTCTACAACATCTCCCCTTACCCTGAATGTTCCTCGTTTAAAATCCTGGTCATTACGCATATACTGTATATCTATAAGCTTTCTTATCATCTCATCTCTGTCTTTTTCCATACCTGGACGAAGTGATATAACCATATTCTTATAATCAATAGGTGCACCTAATCCATATATACATGAAACTGAAGCAACTATTATTACATCATTTCTTTCAGACAGTGCCGCTGTTGCTGAATGTCTTAACTTATCTATCTCGTCATTAATCGAAGAATCCTTGGCTATATAAGTATCGCTCTGTGGCACATAAGCCTCCGGCTGATAATAATCATAATAAGAAACAAAATACTCTACTGCATTCTCAGGAAAGAATTCTTTCATCTCGCTATATAACTGTGCCGCCAATGTCTTATTATGACTGATAATAAGTGTTGGCTTCTGCACATACTGTATTATGTTCGCCATAGTAAATGTCTTACCAGAGCCTGTAACACCGACAAGGGTCTCGAACTGATTACCCTCTTCAAATCCCTGCACAAGCTTCTCTATTGCACGGGGCTGATCTCCTGTCGGTTTATAAGGAGCGTGTAACTTGAATTCCATAACAATTCTCCCTTCGTTAATCTATAGTAAAATAGTCAACAACAATATTATTTAATAGTATTTACCTTATATATTGATTTTACTACAAATAAATGCCTTTGTCTATTAAAAATAGAACATTTGTTTTATTTTGTGATAAAAATTACCTGACTGCTGATACACAACAGATTTCAACAAACTGCCAATCTGCATATCAGCCATCAGGCTTACTGTAATTTATATATTTTCCATTTGCATATATTTAATTAATCTGTGCTTCCACATTCTTAATTGCCGCATCAAGCTGGGTGTCAACATCTGCATCAGTGTCATATTCCACTACCATATCTGGAGTAACACCTTTTCCGTGTATATCCTGACCCTTTGGTGTAAAATACTTGGCAATTGTGAACTTTATTGCACTTCCATCTGTAAGTGGTTTAACTGTCTGCACAATTCCTTTGCCATATGTCTGGGTTCCAATTATCGTTCCTTTGCCATAATCCTGTATAGCACCTGCAAATATCTCTGAGGCACTGGCACTATTGCCATTTACAATGACTGCCAGTGGCAGATTGAACTCATCATTATCCTGACCTTTATACTCTTTTCTATTGCCCTGCTTATCCTCTGTATACACAATAAGTCCGTCAGGAAGCATATATTTAAGCATACCTACAACCGTATCAAGCAATCCACCTGGATTGTTTCTTATATCAATTACAAGTCCTTTCATACCCTGTGACTGCAAATCTTCAACAGCCGCCTTGAACTGCTTTGTTGTTACCTCCTCAAACTGTGATATCGAAAGATAACCTATATTATTATCAAGAAGTGTATATGACACTGTCTTTGCTTCAACAGCATCTCTTACCGCAGAAAATGTCAGTCGCTCAGTTCCACGAATAACCTCCAGCGTGACAGATGTACCCTTGTCGCCTTTAATAAGTGCAACGGCTGATGAAAGCTCCATATCTGTTATGTCCCTGCCATCAACATTTACAACCCTGTCGCCACTCCTGAGTCCAGCCTGATAACCTGCCCCATTATCATATACATCTACAAGAAGAACACCACCTTCACCGCTAAGCTGGCAGACTGCTCCTATGCCATAGAACTTGCCATTTGTTGACTCCTTTAAGGCTTTATATTCATCCGCTGTATAATACATGGTATACTTGTCACCATATGAACTAAGATACGCCTTGTAAATGTTATCTTTGGCGGTTTCATCATCTACATCACCAAAATAAAAGGATTCAAGCACAGAATCAATTGCATTAAGCTTGCCTTCTACCTCACTTCCAATTCCGTCTGAATCTGTGACTGCATCAGATTGTATATATACATCTCCATTAACACCTATATGAATGTAGCCTTTAGCTATACACACTGCTGCCACACTTAATATTAGAAGTATAACAGCCATAAATGCTGATACAGCACCGATAATCATTCCACTTGCAAATCCTTGTGATTTCTTCTTTCTTGGCGGCTGTGCATTTCTTCTTAAATCATTCATTCCATACAAATCACCAATATTTACACGATTATCCGAAGCACTATTATTAATTCTGTTACCGGCATTGATGTCATTATCTGCATTAACATTATTAATTGCATTAATGTTATCACCAGCATTAAAATCATCACTATTGACATTATCATTTGAATAAATGTTGTTATTTTGATTGTCCATACCTATATGCCTCTGCATTTATTAAATTTTTATTTGCTTAAGTAGTTCCAAGGTGAAACATAACTTCCGTTATATCTTACATCAAAATGTAGATGAACTCCGTCAGAATCACCAGTTGTTCCCATAAGTGCTATCTTCTGTCCCTTAGTTACATGTGTTCCTGCACTGACAAGAAGCTTTGAAGCATGCAGATATCTTGTATACAATCCACCACCATGATTAATCATAATATAATTACCCGCTGATGAACTAAATGTCGCAATTACCACATCACCATCATACGCCGCATATATAGCATCACCCGCAACGCCTCTGTTAAGTGCACCGATATCAATTCCCTTATGCGGAGAGCTTCTGCCCTCTGTATCACCATAAGGTGAGGTTATCCTTGTTGACTCTGTAGGCCACTTGAACTTTCCACCATCATATTTTACAACATTGGCACTTCCACTATTCTCCTTGGCCTTAATCTCTGCCTCTATCTTGGCAATATATTCGTCCTGAGCCTTTATATCAGCTTCTATCTTAGCTTTATAATTCTCCTGCTGCTGCTTATTCTTCTGTAATGAAGCCATTTCACTCTTCTTGGTTGACTCAAGCAGTGAAAGTGAAGCTCTCTTATCTTCAAGCTCCTCCTGCTTGGTTACAAGTGTCTCCCTGTCCGTTTCTAACTGTGCTTTGGCGACAGTTATATAAGTAACAGTAGCATTATATTTTTCAAGCATTTCCCTGTCATACTGTGAGATTTTTGTAATATATTCCGCCTTATTAAGCATATCACCCATACTCTGGGAATTCATAAGCAATGCAAAATATGTTTCATCATTATGTTCATACATAAACTGAATTCTAAGCTTCATTGAACTATACTGTTCTTCTGCCTCTATCTCTGCCTGTGCAAGCTTTTCTTCTGTATCCGCTATCTCAGCCTCTATCTGCTCAACCTGCTCATTAACCTCATTAAGCTCGCCATCAACACTGGACATCTGTGCATCAAGCTGGGCAATATAAGCTATCATATCATCGTTCTGTGCCTTTAAGTCTTCAATTATTTTCTCTGTCTGTTCATACTGGCTCTGCAAATCTTTTTTCTTGCTGTTAGCATCATTGAGATTCTGCTTATCATCTCCATATACATCATAATATGACACTGCAAAATATGGTATTACAAGCACAAGTACCATCAACAATGGAATAAGCCTTTTTGCTAATGCTCTCCTCATACAACTCCTCCATTCAGCCAAACCATTTATAAAATGCATACAAACAGCCGCTTAACAATAGCATAACAATCTATACTGTAGGATACCATTTTTATTTTTAAATAGGACTTCCACATATCATATACAATCACATAATATAATCTTCATATATAATACATAATCATATAATTCAATGCAGCAGTCCTATGTCTGGCTAATATTATCTGCTATACATTAGCATGCTTTCTTACGGCAAAGAAGCTTCCTAATGCACCTATTCCGATACCAAGAAGAATTCCTACTGGAACCAGTATTCTGAATACATCATTAACCGGCATAAATGCAAGAATATTCTGAAGTATCGAGAACTTATTCATAACAAAATTAATAATATTCTCATATACAAATCTAAGAATAACTATTGGAATAATTGAACCAACAAGTCCAATTACAATACCTTCTACGAAGAATGGTGCATTAACAAATGCATCTGTAGCACCTATATACTTCATAATAGAAATCTCTTCTTTACGGACAGTAATACCTATTACAATTGTGTTAGTAATAAGGAATATAGATACTGCAAGAAGAATAACTATAATTGCTATTGTTATGTAACTAACAAGTCTTGCGGCACTGGCAAGTCCACTTGCTGTTGCCTCTGAACGGTTAACCTGTCTTATACCATCAAGATTTTCAAGGTATGTTACAAGTGTAGCCTGACTTGAAGCTTCATTAAGATATATCTCATATGATGAAGAATTAGCAAGAGGATTATCATCCTTGAAACCTTCTGCAAGTTCTGGGTAATCTTTAAAATACTCAGCCTTGTAATTCTCCCACGCTTCATCAGCTGATGTATAATGAATTCTTGACACTTCATTACGCTGGCTTATCGTATCGCCAAGCTTCTTAATATCTGCGTCTGTAAGTCCTTCATCGAAAAATACTGTTACGCATACTTCATTCTCAGCCTTATGAATCATATACTGAAAATTGGATACAAGTGCATAGAATACACCAAAAAGGAATATACACGCTGTAATTGTTGCTATAGACGCAAGAGAGAACAATCTATTACGATAGATGTTCTTTAATCCGTCTTTAATATGATAAAATAACGATCTAATCTTCATAGAAATAACCACCTTTTTCCAAATCACTGATAATCTTGCCTTCGCTCATAGTAATAGTTCTCTTCTTCATCTGCTGAACTATCTCCATATTATGAGTAACAACAAGTACTGTTGTTCCCTGCTTGTTAACCTGATCTAATATCTTCATAATCTCATTAGAATTAGCTGGGTCAAGGTTACCTGTAGGCTCATCGCACAATAATATAGCTGGCTTATTAACCAGTGCTCTGGCTATGGCAACTCTCTGCTGTTCACCACCTGATAACTCATTAGGAAATGACTTATACTTATCAAGAAGTCCTACCATTGAAAGCATAGCAAGAACCCTGCTCTTAATCTTCTTATTAGGAGCTTCGACAACTTTCTGTGCAAATGCAATATTATCGTATATATTACGATCTGGTAAAAGTCTGAAATCCTGAAATACAACACCGATATCTCTTCTAAGATATGGTAACTTCTTTCTTGTAAGTTTATTAAGGTACTTTTTATTAACGTATATCTTACCCGATGTTGGGTCAAGTTCCTTAAGAAGAAGCTTTATAAGAGTTGACTTACCTGAACCACTCTTACCTACTATAAACACGAATTCTCCTTTCTGAACGTGAAGATTAATTCCGTTCAAAGCAGGAACTCCAGATGTATACGTTTTGGTAACATCTTCCATTATAATCATTATTAATATTCCTCCAAATTAGTATGTATCTTTACTTTCCATATATTTCATATATTTAACTACCATAAGTGCAATCTTAAATGTTATGGCATCATCAAACACTCTCAAATCAAGGCCTGTAGTCTTCTGAAGCTTATCTAGTCTGTATACAAGAGTATTTCTGTGGATATATAACTGTCTTGATGTCTCTGATACATTAAGGCTGTTATCAAAGAACTTGTTAATTGTTGATAATGTCTCCTCATCTAAATCATCAGGTGACTTTCCGTCAAATATCTCTCTTATGAACATCTGACAAAGTGGAAGTGGAAGCTGATATATTAAACGTCCAATACCAAGTCTGTTATATGCAACAACATTCTTGTCACTATAGAATATCTTGCCTACATCAAGAGCCATATTAGCTTCCTTGTAAGAACGTGATACTTCTCTTATATCATTAACAATAGTACCATAAGCAATATGAGCAGAACTCATAGCCTCTGTATTTAACATATCTATAATAACTTCTGCTGTCTTATCAAGGTCTTCGTAAGTTTCATTACTCTTAACCTCTCTGACAAGTATTATACTCTTCTCGTCAACTGCTGTGATAAAATCCCTTGTTCTTGAAGCAAATAAAGTTCTTATTGTCTCTAATGCATTAATATCTTTCTCGTGCTTAGTCTCAATAATATATACAACTCTCTTTACATCCGTATCAATATGAAGCTTCTCAGCTCTTGTATACATATCAACCCTTAGAAGATTATCAAGAAGAAGATTCTTTATAAAGTTATCCTTATCAAATCTTTCCTTATAAGCAACTAAAAGATTCTGTATCTGAAATGCTGCAAGCTTTCCTAACATAAATACATCATCAGTTGTTCCCTTAGCCAATATTATATACTCAAGATTGCCATCTTCAACAACCTTAAAGAACTGATATCCATTAACCACCTGACTATCTGCTGGTGAATCTATAAATACAAGTGCATCTGCTGTACATTCAGCAACATTATCAAATGTCTTAGCTACAACCTTGCCCTCTGCATCAATAACACATAAATCAACTCGTGATATTTCTTTTAACCCATCAACGGTTGTCTGTAAAATCTGATTTGAAATCATATTATACTCCATTCCTTCGCATCTTTTTGACATTTACTATATCATTGTAAAGCAAAATGACAAAAAAAAAAAGAGGAAATGTATAGAAATTATACACTTCCTCTAAATTTTATAAAATAATTATATTTGAATAATACAAATATCTAATTATGTATAGTAATTAGTGAGTAATTACCATTTCTGTTTCCTTATCAAATACATGAAGTCTTGCAACATCCATAGCGAATTCAACTTCATCACCTGGACGAGCTGTTGTTCTAGGATTAACCTTAGCTGTACATGTAACATCACCGATTTCATAGTGAAGGTTAACTTCAGCACCAAGTAATTCATATACTCTGATTGTTGACTTAAACTTAGTATCCTGATGAGCAGCGATAAATTCTGGATCATCTTTAACGTCTTCTGGACGGATACCAACTACAACTGTCTTTCCAACATAACCTTCATCGATAAGCTTCTTGCTCTTTTCAGCTGGAAGTTTGATAGTAACTTCTTCGCTCATCTTAAGAACTGCCTGTGAACCTTCCTGAGATACTGTAGCATCAATAAGGTTCATCTGAGGTGAACCAATGAAACCAGCAACGAAGATGTTGTTAGGTGTATTGTAAAGGTTCTGAGGTGTATCTACCTGCTGTATAATACCATCCTTAAGAACTACGATTCTTGTACCAAGTGTCATAGCCTCTGTCTGGTCATGTGTAACGTAGATGATTGTTGTCTGTAATCTCTTATGAAGCTTAGAAATCTCAACACGCATCTGAACTCTTAACTTAGCATCAAGATTTGAAAGAGGCTCATCCATAAGGAATACCTTAGGACTACGAACGATAGCACGTCCCATAGCAACTCTCTGTCTCTGACCACCTGAAAGAGCCTTTGGCTTACGATCAAGTAAGTGCTCGATATCAAGAATCTTAGCAGCTTCATGAACTGACTTATCTATTTCATCCTTAGGTACCTTTCTTAACTTAAGACCAAATGCCATATTGTCATATACTGACATATGTGGATATAACGCATAATTCTGGAATACCATAGCGATATCTCTATCCTTAGGCTCTACATCATTAACGAGCTTGTCTCCGATCCATAATTCACCAGAACTGATTTCTTCAAGACCAGCGATCATACGAAGAGTTGTAGACTTACCACAACCAGATGGTCCTACGAAGATAATAAATTCCTGATCTGCGATTTCAAGGTTGAAATCTTTAACAGCTACAAAGCCGTTAGGATATACTTTACAAACATTTTTAAGTGATAAACTTGCCATTGAAAACTTTCCTCCTAAAATATAAAAAGCGTATGCACGCTTTCTGATACTGCTTATTCTACACTAAATGCCTGTCCTTGGCTATATGGTAATTAGCCAAATATCGCAGTTGCTTTTTTATCACTTTTACCATAATTATTAAATTGATGTGTATTTTGCACAAATTTACTCAATCAATCTTCACTAACATCACCAAAACTCTTAACTTTCATATGCCATCTTATAATAAATTCAGCTATAAAAGTTGTTATAACAATCGCCAGAATTGCATACATCGTAACCCTTATTCCAAATGCAAATGCCCCTGCTATTATTATAAGAGCATCAATTATATTCATAATTACAACCACACTTAAATATCTGCTTCTTTCAACAATTAGACCCGCCAGCAGATCCGTTCCCCCCGTCGTAATCTCAGTCCTTAATACCATTCCAATACCAACACCTGCCATTATGCCTCCAATTATGGCAGTCTTTAAATAACTTACTTCTACTCTTGTATCTGCTGGAAGTACTGCCATAAAAAATGTAAGCAGTGCATCAGCAGCAAGCGTATCTTTAATATAATCTATGCCTTTTTTGCAGTATGCCCATATGAATAAAGGAATATCAAGAATAATATTAGTGAACCATATCGGTATGCCAGATTGCGGAAGCCACCCCGACTTCCAGCTTTCCTTTGCAATTAATGACAATCTTCTTATTATGATACTTATTCCTGATATTCCGCCTGTAACCATTCCAGCAGAATCATATATGCTTTTATATACAATTGCCATAAGAAATGTTCCTGTAATTATATATATCCATTTTAAATTAATATTTTTAACATTCTCTTTTATTATCATTATCCATATTTCCTGGTCTATGTCTTATTATCTTTATTATCCAGCCTCCCTGCTTATTGTCCTGTTACTATTTTTTGCAGTATCTTTATATATATTCAGCTATTTACCCTTGCATTATGGCTGTTATGTGCTTATAATTATATTAATCTATTAATTATTCCAAAGAAGAGAGGATTTATATATGGACATAGCTGGATTATCTACTAACTTAAGTACAATCAATGTAGTGAATGATGTTCAGGTTGCTGTGCTCAGACAATCTCTTGACACTCTTGAGACATCAGGAGACAGTCTTACTAAGATGATGGAAGCATCTGTTAATCCTGAATTAGGACAGAATATTGATATTCGTATATAACAGAATATTTCTTACTCCTTTTATCTGATACATTAAACCAATAATACGCCGTCAATTATCTTTATTGATAACTGACGGCGTATTATTCTGCATACGAATTATGCTCATTATTAATTATCTTAACTCATTTAATTTCCCAATTAAAATATTTCACTTACAATCATATATATAACAACTGCAATAACTGTAACGATTGCTGGAACTGTCATAATCTTCTGCTGAGGAACTGACTGTTCTGACGCAGCATTTTCTTGCACTCTGAAAGATTTCACATCATTAACGATATATTCCCATCTTCCATTATGCTGTGCCATTTTCTTAATGCACAGATACACAAGCGACATAAATCCAATCGATACTCCAAGAAGCATAGCAAGTGTCAGTAACATAGAAATTGACGAACTCTGTACTACTGTTTCACCAGCCGCTTCCTGCATTGTATCATAAGTACCTGTAATCTTAAGAAGCTGTATAATCGTAATTGAATAAGTATTAATCGCAAAATGTGCAAGCACTGATGACCATATAGAACCTGTAGCCTCTACCAAAAACGCAAATACAACACCAATGACAAATGCATAACAGAACTGGTTAATATTAAGGTGGAATAGTCCAAACACAAGGCCACTCATAAGAGCTCCCTTTAATACTCCGCATTTTCTATACGTTCCATAAAACAAGCCTCTGAATATGAATTCTTCAACAAGTGCTGGTATAACTGCCATAAGTATAATCTGTACCACAAATGGATATGTTAGCAACGTCTGTGATGCCGCTTCAAGATAATTCTTTGAAAAAAGCATTGAAACGTTGTTAATAAACAGCACCATAGGTATCATCATATAACCCGCAAGTATAGAAACAATTACATCTTTAAATGCAATTATATGATATTGCATATCACGCTTTATGCTTATTCCCATAACAGCAATATATATAAGCCCTATTACAATAATGACTGCCTCGCTGATAACGTAAGACACCCAGCCTGGTATATGAATACCCAGCTGATTAATTGCCACAACCATCAGCAATGATACTAATGATGAAAGAAATACATACGAAACAATCAATACTGGCATAAAACAATTAATCTTTTTTACTTCCATGCGATAGCTTCCACTTCAAGTAATACATCTTTAGGAAGTCTTGCAACTTCTACACAAGAACGAGCTGGAAATGGTTCTTTGAAGTACTTCTTATAAATTTCATTAATCTTTCCAAAATCATTCATTTCTTTAATAAATACTGTTGTCTTTACAATATTCTCAACCTTTGAACCTGACTCTTCTACAAGATTGCAAAGATTTTTAAAAGCCTGTTCTGCCTGAGCCTCTACTCCGCCCTCAGCAATTTCTCCTGTTGCTGGAATAACCGGAATAACACCTGATGTATACACCATTCCATTAATCTCAATAGCCTGTGAGTATGGTCCAATTGCACTTGGAGCTTTGTCTGTACTAATAACTTTCTGCATATTATCCTCCTTCTAATGCCTTCGCATATATATAAGTTGATGTGTAACTGTGCATATCTAATCTGAAATTACACATATATCATTCACATCAGGTTAAATTGTATAACAATAGTTATCTTTATTCAAGAAATATTGTTTTAGAACTATTATTATTTTAAAACTATTGAATTCTCTGTAATAACAACCTTTTCCTGCTTCAAAAGCCTTCCTACAGCTCTCTTAAAAGCATTTTTACTCATATTAAAATACTTCTTTATAACCTCTGGGTCTGCCTTATCTGTAAATCCAAGGCTTCCGCCAAGTTCAACTATCTTATTATAGATAAGTGTTGAATCTTCGTCCATCTGTATATAAGCTTTCTGATGTATACTTATTGTTATTTTATTATCTTCCCTTACCTTTATAACTCTTCCGTGGACTACATCTCCGATTTTGATATCATCTGACATTTCATTTCTTGTTATAAATCCGTAGTATTTATCATCAATAGCCACATATATTCCGTGTTCTGGCTTAATTCCAATAACAGTTCCTGATACAGCACTATCCTTTACATACTTATCTGTAGTCTGAAGATATCTGCTTACCTTCATTGTTGCGGCAAGTCTGTTGCTCCTGTCTATATATAAAGCTACAAGGTACTCATCACCCATATTAACGTGTGTTGTCTGTTCCCTGTAAGGAAGCAGTAAATTCTTCTCAAGTCCCCAGTCAAGAAATGCACCTATACTGCTTACCTCTGACACTTTAAGTCTTGCAAGTCCGCCTAACTCAATCTTAGGTGTGTTAGTTGTAGCTATAAGCCTGTCGCTTGAATCCCTGTATACAAATACCGTAAGTGCATCTCCTATCTCTATATCTTCAGGCACCTGCTTCTTTGGAAGAAGCACCTTATCATCTTCTGTCCCAAGATATACACCGAAATCAGTCTTCTTTATTATATTAAGACATTGTGTTTTACCCAATTGTATCATAACTGCCTCCTTTAATTATTATAACCCCCGATGAATAATTTTCTGACAGCCGCAGTGCAAACCTGCCCGAAAGTATATTCAATAAAAAATTCTATAGGAATTTCCTGTTAAACAAAAAACCCTCGCAATAAATGCGAGGGTACAAGCTGGGCTTGAGGGATTCGAACCCCCGAAATGCTGGAATCAGAATCCAGTGCCTTACCACTTGGCGAAAGCCCATTGTCGTGACAACAAAATGAATTATATACTATCATTTTACAAAATGCAAGTGTTTTTTTGAATTTTTTTAAAAATTTTGAATTTTTTTATCTGTGATAAAATTAAGTGCTTTAAAAAGCGTGCAATACCGCCTTTAACGCCTTACAATCCGTACCGTTCCATCTGTGTCAGTTCCAAGATTTGGAGAATCTACAAAGAACTTATATTGTTCAAGAACTTCATCTTTCTTCATATCTGTAAGTGCTTTACTAACATTAATATCTTCATAATCCTTAGTCGCACCCTCAAGATTGAATTCATTCCCTTTCTTGAAGTCAAATGTAAAATTCTTAGGATCAGAATGTCTTGGTGTTTTATCAGCTTCCTTAACCTGTTCGTCATCAGCATATACATCATCTACAGACTTATCACTGGCAGCTTCTGCATTATCAAGCTTTGAATTAATGCCGGATGACGAAACATTAGTGTCTGTATCCTGATTATCTTTTATAACAGTTACGTCATTATTATAACTAACACTTTTAATACTATAACTTCCTGCTCCTATAACAGTCATAACCAGACCCCTTTCCTAATCATTTTTTACTACATACGATTGATATATCGGGCAAGCTTTATACTTTGTTAACCCATGATTATAGGAAATCCCTCTTTATATTCTTTAATAATAAATGGATTTTCCTTTGCATAATTATATATAACCTCACCTAAGCCGTTATTCACAAGCTCTTTTAACTCCTCTGACGGCTCTCTTCCTATCGAAGGACAAGTTGGTGTAAGTGCTATTACAAGCCTGTCGCCTTTTCTCATTATTCTAAGAGGCCATATCTTACAATCAAATGGTTTGTCCTCTTGTGAAAGAATACATCCCTTATGTTCATCAAGGTAATCACAAGCTGCTTCTTCCTCACTATCCTGTGTACAATATTTGTGTAAAAGCTTCATCTGCCCATACTCTCCCTGCATCTGAAAATCTGATTTGACACCATATTCATTATCCTTTGATAATTTTTCACACTCATTTTTAGGAAATAAAGGTGTTTCCCAAAGACTGCACCTTCTAAACGAACAGCAAAAACGGCATTTTGCACAAGTTTCTTTTGATAATACCTTTGACAGCATATTGTATATTACTCCTTATTCTTACGCATATATTATTCTACACGCATTTTATTTCACTCTCATACCATATTTTTTAAGCATAAACTTAGGATGATATGACTCCTTCGCCTTTCTTAAACCTGGTATGTTAATATCTTCTTCCCTGTTAATAAATTTAACATCTTTAAGCGTTGAAGCATACATCTGGTTAATCGCGGCAAATCCACCATTAACAGCATATTCCCCGACTGCCTTCTCAAAATGTATATCGACCGCAGCATCATTAATATATGATGCTATTGTCATAGCCACAGGAACATTATTCGCATAAATAATTCCACCAGAAAGCGATAATTCTTCAAAATTATCAACTGCTTCCCTTATTGCCTCATATTCCTTCATTGCAGAAGTGTCGTCCTGCTGTAAGCGGTCATAATACCACTCTTCTTCTATAATCATAACATCATCAAGATTACCATTTCCTATTTCACAGAACATATAATCCTCATATGTCCTTTTAAATTTGGAAACGTGGTTCTTCTTCTTATGATATGTTCTTCCACTAAGCAGTGAAAGTTCTGGCTGTCCATATATATAATCGTAATCGCCTGCATCTGATGAACTCTCTGTCCTGCCTGCAAATGTATTCTCTAATATTTCTTTCTGTTCCTCTGTCACAAAACAGAACTCCAATGGTCTGTTCATTTCCTTAGCATCCTGCTCTATTGCATAAAGCGCGGATAACACATCTTTTCTTCCCAATGGAAAGGTATACCCTTTTCTATTGCCAAGCCCCTCATAATATCTTATGAGTAAATCCTTATAATATGTCACTTTTATATTATATTTGCTTCTTAACAGGTATATATTGGCAAATGCCGCGTCACTCCCTATATATTGTGACTCTTTTACGCACTTTTCTATCCATTCTTTATCACTAAGCTTTGGAGTATTCCAATCTAACATACACATCTCCATTTCTAAAGCACATAGGGCTTATGATAATTATCTGACATTCTAGCACACACATTTATAATAAACAACTATTCCCCATATAAATTATGTGTTAAACCTCTGTAAAATCCCCCTAAAATTAACTTTTCTTTTTTATTTGACATATAGCTTATTGTATATCATACTATACTTATAGTATATAAGATAGTATATTTCCTGCTATATTACATACCATTAGATAGTACAGTTTAGTGTCATATCAACAACCAATTTTTGATAATAACGGAAAGCTTACTTTGCCAAGCTTTCCATTATCTGTTATTTAATACAATTTTTATTGAAATAATCTACCTAAAATATTATATTGTATTGAAAGACTATATCGAAAGGAGATGTCTTTTCCTTAAAGACACAGAATATGAACAAAAAAAATATTATTTTAATTCTTGTAGGAATATTAATTATTTCTATGCGTTTCAACGTAACATTTGGTCATATTAATATTGATGTAACTAATGACTGCGTTGGTTTTCTCTTAATTATAATTGGCGTACTTCCAATGATTAACCGTAACTCCAGATTCAAAAAATCCGGCATTGTTGCTATTGTCGGCTTTATTGCTTCTGTCATCGCACAGATCATCAACTTTATTGACTGGCAGGAAGCCGCTGGCTCAATGCTTACTATTTCACTTGGAATAACTGTAATATTTGCAATCTATTTTACTTATTATTTTACAGAAGCACTTATTATGGAATCTAATATTCAGGAGAAATCTGCTGTAACACGTAATTATCAAATGACCTGGCTTATTTTATCGGCTGCTGTATTTGCACATTTTATGATATTTGGTTCAACAATTTCTTTATATTCAATACTTGTTGAAGCTCTCGTTGGAATATGTGCTTTATACTACTGCTTCACAGTTTACAGCTCAAGCAAACAGCTTTATGAAGATTAATTTTATGAATATTAATAATGCATTTTTAACAAATTCACTATGCACTAGAAGCGTGCGCAGAAATGAGGCTTAATTATGAAAAAACTCGAAATAATTATACGTCCAGAAAGACTTGACGATTTAAAGGTAATTCTTAACAATAACAACGCTCACGGGCTTATGATTACTAATATAATGGGTTACGGAAGCCAGAAAGGACATAAGCAGGTATACAACGGCGTTGACTTCGGCGGCAACCTGCTGCCTAAAGTAAAAGTTGAATCTATTGTATCTGATGAAACCTACGAACAAATCATTGACCAGATTATCGAAGAAATCAACACTGGTGTATATGGCGATGGCAAAATCTTCGTCTATGAAGTAACTGATGCCATTCGTATTCGTACTGGCGAACGTGGAGAAGATGCTCTTTAGGACTGTCCTGACTATAATAAATAAGAGCTGGAAGCATACCTCCAGCTCTTATTTATTATAGAAGTTTGAATTTACAGACTTTTTTCATAATCTCGAAAGTTCACTATTTACTTTCCTTCTTTATCATTCCCTACTATGCCTTCCGTTACTTTATCCATAAAATCGTCCAGCATAGTATCCATCTTATCTTTAATATAGTCATAATTGATTGCATCTGATAATTTAGGACTCTCCAGCTTTTTAACTTCTTTTGCCACAGCTTCCTGACAACACTTACTATCATACCTCCATCCAGCTTGTATTCTACCATTTTCATAATCAAGCTCACCAGTAGTATATGGCAAATCTGAACCACCGTGGGTTCGTGCCTCATCATAATGTTCAATTATTTGTTGCAAATCCAACTTGGCTTCTAAATAATAAGACGGGTCTTCTTGTATTTTCTTAATTACACTCACATCTATAAATACATTCTTTTTACTCGGATTTCCAAAGTCTTTTCCTATTCGTGTATCAACATTATTAAAAAATAGATTTTTTTCATCACTTCTATCTTCCAATATGTAATTAGCTTCTGGAAATTCTGAACACAACATTTCATATATTGTCATTATGTCATTGTTTCCTGCCGTTGAATTTATCTCTACACTATCTGTTTTCTGCTGGTAGATTTTATCAAATTCCAGCTCACTATTAGCTTTACTGCTATTAACTCCACTGTAACTAGTCAATGCACTAAAACTGCCTATTCCACCTACTGCCATTGAACTTCCTCCTACATTTTTCTAAGTTTTTTAACTGACTTTGTCATTTTATCTTGTTCTCAAGCTGGATTATAACACTTTATATGCCTTTATTTAGGGCAACGATATTTTTGGTAGATAATTCGACATAATTTGCACATATTAGCTACATAAATGTATTAAAATGCTGCTTTTAAACTCATTATTAATGCAGTCTATTTTATAAGTTCCATTATATTTCTTTACAATTTTATCAATATTACTTATGCCATATCCGTGATTACTTCCCTTGGTGCTGATAATTTTATTATTTTTATAGGTTACTGAATTTTCTAAGCACGAATTACTAACATATATGTATAATATTCCCGTCTTATATTCAATTCGTATATTTATGCTTGGTGCTTGCGTTAAAATCGTGCTTTGGACTGAATTATCCAGAAGATTTCCCAATATAATATTCAAATCATATGAACTTATATCCAGCTTATCCGGCACAGCAATCTTTGTTTCATATTGGATTTTATTTTCTTTGAATTTACATATATAATAATTAATTATTCCGTCCATTATCTGATTTCCAGAATTGATATATGATGTATTATCGTACACATCATTTTCCAAAGAATTAAGATATTTTTTCACCTCTGCATAATTATTATCCGTCACAAGATATGTAAGTTCCCTTATGTGATGCTTCATATCGTGTTTAATTGCTCTTATATTTCGTTCATTCTGTATATTGTTCTGCATTCTCAGCTCATACACATCCATTTGCTTCTTTAATGCTTCCATTTCCTGCTGTAATGAATACTGTTCTATCATAGAAAGATAAAAGAAATACAAAATGACATTTATCAATAAAATTATAAAACTAATCTCTATTACCGTTATATATGCTATCCCCTTATCAATTGATAAAATATATTCAGAAGCAATACTCATAGCTGAAATTATAAGCAGAAAATACCATTTTCCTGCGAATTCATCCTGTATTCTGCCTTTATATATTTTCTTTATAATCAATATGACTACATAAAATATCAACAAAGACATAATCATACCTATAACTTCGTTATTTCTGTTTTCTACCGTAACTCCTAATATAAAAGAACATATTATGTCTATTGCACAGCATATTCCAAAGTTCATACACGATAATAAGAATTTCTTTTTTAGAGAACCGCTATATACATTGGCAATAGCAAATATTGTCACAAATGTTATTATCATATTTAGTATTACGTTATTAAACGTAATATAAACCAGCACTGTTGCAACGAACATAAATCCACTAACCAGATATTTGCGCAGACTATTATTCTTATCAAAAAACACTTGAAAATACTGTACAATAAGTATTGTCCTTACTAACTCCACAAAAACTGATATTATATAATTGTATGTCATAATTTATCCCTCTAACTCACTAAAATATATTCACGCTTTATTATATTAATCAGCTATTATATTCTAATATTTTCTCATTAAAATAATTACGGTATGCCCTGCTTATCCCCAGCTCTTTTCCATCATTCATAACCACATAACTGACGTGACATTCCCTCATATGCTTTAAATTTATAATATAAGATTTGCCAATTTCCACAAAATTTAATGGCAGCTTTTTTATTTCATTTTTTAATTGTCCCACATATTGTATTGACTGATTATCCACAAGATTGATAATTATATGCCGTCCCCTGCTCTCAAAATACTTAATATCCCTCATCATAACCATATTGGTCTTTCCATACACACAATACTTAAAATGCTTGTTATCCTGCTTATAATATCCACACATTTCATCTATTAAGTTCTCAATTTCATTCTTATCAAATGGCTTTACCACAAAATCATATGGATGTATCTTGAATAATTCCATAGCATATTCTGTCATTGACGATATGTATACAATATTCATTGACATATTTTTCATATAATTTCTTATATATTTACCAAGTTCAATGCCATTGCTGTCCAAAAGCTCTATATCAAGAAACAAAATATCAATCTTCACCCCATTAGATATATCCTTTTTCAACGCTTCACCTGAGTTCCACACATATATTTCAGCTTTATCATCTTTACATTCAAAAATTTCATTAATGTAATTCTCCAATTCTGAACACGTCAACTGTTCATCGTCACATATCCCTATCCTGTATATCATATTTCTCCCCTCTTTCCTGTATCCTATTACTTATATTCCCTAATATAAGCAATCCCGCTACTATAGCAATACACAAAACTACAATTAATCCGTAGTCCGTTTTTGATAATACAATAAAAATAGCATATAAAAATAACTCTATTATTAAAATAACTCTTATTTTCTTCTTTAAATAGTTCTTTTCTTCATAATTCATTTTATTATTTATATTATCGACAGGTGCCAACATTAAAATAATTACCAAAGCAAAAATTAGCATAACAATTTGCACACTAATGGTAACTTTCAAATTTTTTATTAACATTAACTGTAGAAAATATATTATTATTGATACCACAATACATTTATTATGATTTTTCATATGATATCCGCCACAATATTGTCTTAATGGCAATAATAACATCAAAAATACCACTCCTTTTTTTAACATTCCCATATACACTGCAATAACAACAGCAGCTACCACCCCTATAATTATATTAATCAGCATACCTCTGCCATATTTTATAACTTCCCTGTACTCTTCCTCTGTTAATTCTCCATCTTTATTATTCAAGCTTTATTCCCTCCATATATAAATAATGGAAGGCTCATATATCAAGCCTTCCATATATCATTTCATAATATTACATTTTTATTTTCTTTCCATATCAAATACATATCTGATAAAATCAGCTGCATTTTCCGGATTTCTTGCTGACTGAACAATTCCATAGCAAGGTCTTTCCATTGTAAGGTCTGTATCCTGTATTCTTGGTGCATCAGATAAATCTACTGCTACTGCACGGGTTTCACCATCTCTTTGTGTATGGTATATTATATAATCTGATAATTGCTCCATTTCTTCATCTGTAAAAAGTTCTGTTAAATCATAGAAGAAGCAGCTCGTATCAAAGCAGAAGTGGTCTATATTTTCATATTCTGACATATACCCATCAAGGTTATTAGTCTGCGACAAAACATATATCTTCTCATTGCTTATCTGTGGATCCTGGTCAAAAAGCTTTTCTTCAAGCGTATAACTGTAATCTATGTGAACGCGCTGCTTCTTTCCATCTATACCAAGATATTTTGTAAAACCAGTTGTCAATACATCATCATCTGTATCGTATCCTGTAATCTTGCCATCACATACTGCAATATCACATAATGTCTCATAATTATTTCTTCTGTAAGCATTTATAAATGACAATACCACAAGAACAACAGCTATAACCGCCGCAATTGGAATTCTGTAATATTCCCATATATATTGCAGCTTGCCTGTAAACGTAAGTGTTAAGAACTTCTTACGCTGTTCTTTCACCTCATCTTTAATAGAATTACCTTCTGCCATATAGCCTCCTAATACATTACATTTCATTAAACAGCCAGAAACACTGTGGCTTTGCTTTTTATTAATTACTCTTTAATTAATCAACATTTGTTAGTTTATCATACCTTAACGCTTAAAAAAACAGCTTTTATAAACATTTAAGAAATATGCATTAAAAATTCTTTGCTTTTTGTTACATATATAAGTATAATCTGATTTAGTCACTTTCATTATAAATGGAGAATGGAGATATATTATGCGTGGTTTTGGATTAGATGGTAAATTTTTCAGGGGACTCACGAAAGCTGGTGATTTCCTTATACTTGGATTAATAACAGTTATATTCTGTATCCCTGTTATCACAATAGGTGCTTCACTTACAGCTGCATTTTATGCTGGAATGAAGCTTGTTAAAGATGAAGAAAATTATGTGTTTAAAGATTTCTGGAAGTCTTTTAAGACTAATTTTGTCCAGGGATTATTGGTTGAACTTATCATGGGAGTTATCGGACTTCTTTTATTCTTTGATATAAGGGCCTGTGCCTACTGGGCATTCTCATCTGGTTCAATGGCTGGTACTATTTTTATGTACGCTATCGCAGGCTGTGCTCTTGTATGGGCTGGTGTTCTCTTATATTCATTTGCAGTTCTTTCAAGATATGATGATAAAGCAATTACAATTGTTAAGAATTCACTTATATTATGCGTTCATCACCTGCCACAGACATTTATCATGATGATTGCAACATACGGACTTATCCTCTTTTCTTTAAAGTATTTTACTGCATTTATAGTAACTATACCGCTTATTATTTATGTTGACTCATTCATATTCACAAGAATATTTAAGTCATTAGAGAACACTAATGATGAGCGGGCCAGAGAAGCTGAAAAAGAAAAAGCTGAAAAAATAGAAACGGCTAAACAACATAAAGCCATTGATGACAATGTTGACAACACTGCTGTTACTTTAAATGATAATCAGTCAGATGATAGTAACAACTAATTAAACTCACATATATAAATATTCATACCGTCAATGTCCTGTGCATACACTTTAAAGCCAAGCTTGTGTATAAGCGATATTGACGGTTTATTATTCTTATCTATGCAGGAATATAATTTATCTATGCCCAATTCTTCCTTAGCATATTCCATAATTGCACTGCATACTTCGTATGCTATCCCCATATTCTGATAAGGCTTTCCTGTAAGATAACCTATTTCCTGAACATTTTCCCCATCAATGCTTCTATTCTCAATTCCCATACGTCCAACAAGCCTGCCTGTATCTTTAGAATATACCAGCCACATTCCGTACTCAAAGAATCTATACATATTATTAATGTAATTTCTTACAAATTCTTTTTCCTTCTCTAATTCATACAAAGGTTCTATAAACTCACAATCTGCAAGTGTGTCATACAATTCGTACAATTCATCAAGGTCATCAAGACTTTCTTCCCTCACAATAAACCTCTCTGTTTCAAGAATAAATGCTGGAAGCCCCTTTTTTCTTGCATACACCTTCTGACAGTAATAATAATCTATCTCCTCTGGTTCATATATCACATAAGGTGCAGTTCCCACATAATCACACCCAACTCCAATATCTTCCCTTATAATAACTTCCATACCAGCCACATCTCTATTCCCCACACAACGTGTACTTATAACTATATCCGTATCCCTGTCATACCCCTCAGAATTATCAAAAATAACCTCAGCCTTTCCTTCCATATTCTCTATAATAGTCCGTTTTTCCTCATCACCTATAATCCTGTCACAATCAAATATATACACTCTTTCCATAACTCACGTATAATCCTCCCAATTGACTTTTACAATAATCCCCATTACAATACATAATATTATCACAGATAATTACAAAACGACCACTATCACTAACCAGCTGTGAAATAAAAATACATTACAAGCTGTGTACTTTTGAAACCGTCGGCACTTAGCGGCTGTCCTTTAGCCGCTTAGTACCGCTACGGTTTCAAGTAGCGCAAGCGTGCCCAGCGGTAATATATTTTTATCTCACAACGTCCGTTAGTCATATTTGCTTTCGTCTTGTAATTATCCCACACATTACACATTATTTTGGAGGTTAATTATGTCTAATCAGAACCCTATTGTAACATTTACAATGGAAAATGGCGACGTTATGAAAGCAGAACTTTATCCAGACGTTGCACCTAATACAGTAAACAATTTTATAAGTCTTGTTAAGAAAGGTTTCTATGACGGACTTATTTTCCACAGAGTTATCGCTGGATTTATGATTCAGGGCGGCGACCCAGAAGGCTCAGGCATGGGTGGTCCTGGATACTCAATCAAGGGTGAATTCAACTACAATGGTGTTGAAAATAATCTTAAGCACTCAAGAGGTGTCCTTTCTATGGCACGTGCACAGCACCCGGATTCAGCAGGTTCCCAGTTCTTTATTATGCACGCTGATGCACCTCACCTTGACGGTCAGTATGCCGCTTTTGGTAAACTTGTTGAAGGTGAAGATGTATTAGACAGCATTGCTTCAATTGATACTGACTGGAGTGACAGACCTAGAACTCCTCAGGTTATGAAGACTGTTACTGTTGATACTTTTGGTGTAGATTACGCTGAACCAGAAACACTCTAATAGTATAATAAAAGCCCGGTATGCTTAATCACAATCATAAATATGATTGCTTTAATCATACCGGGCTTATTTTAAAATCCGACCTATATAAAAAATTTACATAACCTTATTTTATCCTATAGGTCTTATACAATTTTTAAATATATATCTTCTTAGAAGTGTCCGCCTGAACTTCCAGAGTTACCACCGCCAGAGCTTCCACCACTTGAACTGCTCTTTTCAATATGTCTTTTAGTAATTGTTGTATTGATAAATACATCTCTTCTGTCATTCATCTTATATCCGTGGTTCTTAGTATACTCTGTACTGTTCACTGTCATCTTTGACCTGGCACTGCTCATCATTGCCAATACTGCAATAACTGCTGCCACAAGTGAGATTAAAATCTTAACTGGCATATAATATGTAAGTCTTGATAACATATTTACATTAAGCTTTCTCTCAATTCCGTTTATGTATTTCTTACAGCCTGCATAATAATCGCCTTCAGCAAGCTTATCCTCCGCACTTTCCCTGATTGAATCCAGACTTGACTGTGAAATGCTGCTCCTTGCTCTTCCTGATGTTACAATTCTGTCTGCTCTTGAAGTCATATCTATTCCATATACAACAGCCTCGCAGTCAGTTCCTGTTTCCTCATAACCATACTGTTCTTCAAGTATTGAACGAAGATAATTATCCATAGGACTATAATCTAAATTCTTGTTCATAGTTATGATAACAATATCAAGCTGACAGTTCTTAGATGCCTTCCTGCACATATCTGTAAGCTTCTGTTCTTCCTCACTTGTCAGAATTCCAGCATCATCTATTACATAGGTCTTATTATCTGTACCCGCATACGCACTCTGTGTTCCTGTTAATACAAACATCATAACCATAACAGCTAATACTGCCATTACAGCCACTTTTAACCAGTTAAAATGTCTTTTTAAATCTACACACATCATATAAACAACAGCCCTCCTATCATTGTAATAATAAGTGTAAGCACAAAAATTCCAATACCATATGTAACGGCTTTTCCTGCACTTATAGGTCTGTCTGCCACTATTTTACCAGTCTGTCCATTAAGATAAAAATGGAATTCCTTATTATTGTATCTGAAATTGAGCATCCACACTGGCAAAAGTGCATATTCGCTGCCCCTGCCATTCATACTTATGCTGTTATTCCTTACTATGACACTTGAATAACCAGTAATTGAATCCCTTGCAATCTGTGTAATGTATGAATCTGCTCTCTTCTTGGCACGGCTCTGTATTTCATCAGCTGTATAATTATATTTTTCTGAAAGATAACCAGATAAGTATGGCATTGCAAAATCTGTAATCTCGCTGTAATTATAAGGCTCTAACATATCCATCTGTTCATCTGGCATTTTCTCTGAAGCATCTGCCGGAATTCTCTGAAATTCTGCTGATACATCTCTATACACATCAAAATGGTCTGTATATGTATATTCTGTATCGCCACGTCTTGTCGTTCTTACCTTATTAGCATTGGCACTCATCATAGTTCTTGCTGAATAATCATACAGCCAGAATGGGACATACACACCACTAATCTTCTCAATTGTACTTTTTCTTGATAATTCCTTTGGTGTAAGCATTCCTTTTTTCAGCCATTTCTTATATATATCTACCGCCTGATCTTTGTTAATCTTAAATGGAATTATTGACCTTGGCCTGAAGCTTCCTTTAAGTCTGTCCTCAACCAATGTCGGATTACCACAATATGAACAAAATGTAGCTGATGTATATTCATCTGCAACAAGTTCTGCTCCACAGCTCTGACAATGATATATCTTCATATTATTGTTATCTGCATCATTATCCTGTTCACTGTTATTAAATCCATAATCACTATTATCTGATGTACTTCCACTTACTTCTTCCATTAAAGAAGCATATTCATCTTCATATGTCTTAACATCTATACTTGTACCACAACTTTTACATTCAAGCTTCTGCAATTCACTTGAGAATTCCATTGCCGCTCCACAGTTAGGACACTTGTATATAATTGGCATATCTTACCTCCATTAATTTATGTAATATTATATGTGTTCATAATTTGTTCATATTGCATTCAATAAGTTTTAACATTATGAACATTCTTTCTTCACTTTTAATGAATATACTTTTAAATATAGAAAATATATCAGACAAGCTGATATATATTAATAAAGCTTATTGACTTTTATAGTTCTTCATAAATATGAGTTGTTAATCATAATGTACAACTCTCCTCCCTCTTTCGATGCCACCCTTAACGGGGTGGCATTTTACGTATTGTGATTATTGACATCATCACTAACTAATACGAAAGAGTTCATTCTCATAAATATCAAGGAATAAGAACCTTATCTTTATATACTTAATCTTCTAATTAATCTTTTGCATTGATCTCTTATTATTAGTCTTCTATATTACAAAGAATGAAACAATAAGAACAATTATTCCTGCAGCTATCATAATGATTCCAGTTTTCTTGTTCTTCTCATTAGTGGCTTTATCAACCTTAACGCTGTCCCTTAAATCATAGAACAGGTTAAAATTCTTCTTGGCTGTTATGTACTTTGAAAAACCCATAAACGCTACAACAGCACCTACTACAAACATCATAAAACCTATAAATGGAAGATATGAATCTCCCCTGTTACCCTCAATATTATAAAAATCCACATCTGCGGCTATAATATTGGCTAAATAAATAAATTTCCCCATAAATTTCTTTCTCCTTTCGGGTTCTGTATTCCTTTTTTAGATTATACTTCTTTTTAGTATCAATAACAACTTAAATATATTGATTTTATTTTTCAAATTCGCACTATTTGACACTATTTTCTTTGCATTTTATTAGCTTTAATGTATAATGGATAATAAGAGTGGGCATTAAGCAAAGCTATGTCCATATTACATAGTAGGAGGTTAATATTTATGTTAGTTTCAGCAAAAGAAATGTTAGAAAAAGCCAGAGATGGCAAATATGCTGTTGGGCAGTTCAATATCAATAATCTTGAGTGGACTAAAGCGATTCTTCTTACAGCTCAGGAGATGAACTCACCAGTTATCCTCGGTGTATCGTGTGGTGCTGGTAAATATATGACAGGATTTAAGACCGTAGCAAGTATGGTAAGTTCAATGATAGATGATCTTAAGATTACTGTTCCTGTTGCACTTCACCTTGACCATGGAACATATGAAGCTTGTTATGACTGCATTGATGCAGGATTTTCATCAATTATGTTTGATGGTTCCCACTATCCAATTGAAGAGAATATTGAAAAGACTAAAGAACTTGTTAAAATCTGCAAAGAGAAGGGTCTTTCACTTGAAGCAGAAGTTGGTTCAATCGGTGGTGAAGAAGACGGCGTTATCGGTATGGGGGAGTGTGCTGACCCTAATGAATGTAAATCAATTGCTGACCTCGGTGTAACAATGCTTGCTGCTGGTATCGGTAATATCCACGGTAAATATCCTGCTAACTGGCCAGGTCTTAGCTTTGAAACACTTGCCGCTGTTAAAGAAAAGGTTGGCAATATGCCATTAGTATTACATGGTGGTACAGGTATTCCTGAAGATATGATTAAGAAAGCGATCTCTTTAGGTGTTGCTAAGATTAATGTTAATACAGAATGCCAGCTTGCATTTGCTGCTGCAACAAGAAAATATATTGAAGAAGGCAAAGACCTTGAGGGAAAGGGATTTGACCCAAGAAAGCTCCTTGCTCCTGGTAGTGAAGCTATTAAAGAGACTGTTCGCGAAAAGATTAACTTATTCGGTTCAGCTGGAAAGGCATAATTAGCATTACACACAACACACAAGGACTATAATACTATGAATACAACTAACAATAATGATGATTTATTGAATGATGATCCAGAACAATCATCTCGTAGAAATATAACTAAATCAGATGATATGCCCGATTATGAATTAGAAGATCCTGATGATATTCTGAATGATGATGTTGATGATTTTATAGATGAGGATATGGATTATTCAGACAGTAATTCTCCATATGATGAGAATGATGCTGATGCAGTATTTGACAGACAGGAGAAAGATAAAAAGCGTTCTAATATAATAAGACGTATTATTCTTTTAATATCAGTTGCTGTCTTTATATTTGCCGCATACAATCTTATCAACATATTCCTTGCATATCACAAGGCTGATGTAATATATAATGACATTGAACAGAATGTTCTTGATGAAGATTCCCACACTAATGTAATTATCGGTGATGAGGAAGAGGAAGTTGAAGTTCCATTTAAGTATAACCATCAGGCACTTCTTAATATTAATTCTGATGGACTTGGATATATATACATTCCATCTATTGGATGCAGGCTTCCAATGGTTCAGGGTAATGATAATGATTATTACCTTACACATACATTTGACAAGCAATCCAGTGCTAATGGCTGTCTGTTTGAAGATTCCCGCATTAATAGCGGACTTTCTTCAAACCATGTGATTATATACGGACACAATATGCGAAATGGTGCGATGTTTGGCAAGCTTAAAAGTTATGAGAATTCATCGTTCTATAATGGTTCTGGCAACAATGTATTCTATATATACACTGGTAATGTCATTAAACAATATAAAATCTTTAGCTGCTACATAAGTGAAGCTGTAAGTGATACATATACCTTTAACTTCCCTTCTCTTGCTTCTATGCAAAGTTATGCAGCAGATATGAAAGCCAAATCTTTGTATGATACAGGGGTTGATATTTCATCAGCAAGTCAGGTAGTTACTCTTTCTACTTGTACTGATAACGGTGAGAAACGCTTTATCGTACACGGAATGTATATTGGAGAAGCCTCATTAGAGTAGAATTTACTTGAAATTGACTTAGATAATTAATAATTTTAATTTTTTTTATATTTTTTAAAAAAGAACTTGCATTATTATTAATTTTGAGTTATTTTAATTAAAGACGACAGGTAGTTGTCGCTAATCAAATAAGGTAGAACAAAGGCGTTCATATTATACATCTTAATAATGTATATGTGTACGCCTTTTTTAGTTTTACTAATAGAATAATAATCTATGAAAAGGAAGGATGAAAAAGTTATGAGCGAAAAATTCAATGTAGCTGACATCTTCGGCGAGAACGTGTTCAACGACACAGTTATGAAAGAACGTTTACCAAAAAACGTATACAAAAATCTTAAGTTAGCAATAGCAGGTGTACAGGAATTAAATATTACCGATGCTGATGTTATAGCTAATGCAATGAAGAATTGGGCTATCGAAAAAGGCGCAACTCATTACACACATTGGTTCCAGCCTTTGACAGGAACTACTGCTGAAAAGCATGATTCATTTATTTCAGCACCTAATGAAAACGGAAAGGTTCTTATGGAATTCTCTGGTAAAGAATTAATAAAGGGCGAGCCAGATGCTTCATCATTCCCTTCAGGTGGTCTTCGTGCTACATTCGAGGCAAGAGGATATACAGCATGGGATTGCACATCACCAGCCTTCGTTCGTGAAGGTGCACAGGGTGCAACACTTTGTATCCCTACTGCTTTCTGTTCTTATACAGGAGAAGCTCTTGATCAGAAGACACCTCTTCTTCGTTCAATGGATGCTGTTAACGAGCAGGCTTTAAGAATATTAAAATTATTTGGTAACACAACATCTAAGAAGGTTACTCCTTCTGTTGGTGCTGAACAGGAATACTTTATAGTAGATAGAGAAAAATATCTTCAGAGAAAGGATCTTATCTTCTCTGGACGTACATTATTCGGTGCTATGCCACCAAAGGGACAGGAACTTGATGATCACTACTTCGGTTCTATCCGTGAAAGAATTGCTGCATTTATGAAGGATATCAACGAAGAATTATGGAAGCTCGGCGTATCTGCCAAGACTCAGCATAATGAAGTTGCTCCAGCACAGCATGAATTAGCTCCTATATATGCACAGTGCAATATTGCTACTGATAACAACCAGCTTATGATGGAGGTTATGAAGAAAGTTGCTTACAGACATGGTCTTGTATGCCTTCTCCATGAGAAGCCATTTGCCGGAGTTAATGGTTCTGGTAAGCACAATAACTGGTCAATCACAACTGATGATGGTATCAACCTTCTCGAACCTGGCAAGACACCTCACGAAAATATCCAGTTCTTACTTGTACTCGGTGCTGTTATGAAGGCTGTTGATAAACACGCTGATCTTTTAAGAGAATCTGCTTCTGACGTTGGTAATGACCACAGACTTGGAGCTAATGAGGCACCTCCAGCTATTATCTCTATGTTCCTTGGTGAGCAGCTTGAGGATGTTGTTATGCAGCTTATTGATAAGGGTGATGCAACAAGCTCTATCCAGAAGGGTAAGTTAAAGACAGGTGCTTCTACACTTCCTGACCTTAACAAGGATGCTACTGATAGAAACAGAACTTCACCATTTGCATTTACTGGTAATAAGTTTGAATTCCGTATGGTAGGTTCATCAGATTCAATTGCTCCTGCTAACGTAGTTCTTAACACAATCGTTGCAGAAAGCTTTAAGGAAATCGCTGACCAGCTTGATGGAGTAGAAAACTTCGATATGGCTGTTCATGATCTTATCAAGAAGCTCTTTACTGACCATCATAGAATCGTATTTAATGGTAATGGTTACTCAGATGCATGGGTAGAAGAAGCTGAAAGAAGAGGTCTTCCAAATATTAAATCTATGGTTGATGCTATTCCTGCCCTTACTACTCCTAAGGCCGTTAAGCTTTTTGAAAGCTTTGGTGTATTTACAGAGGCTGAATTAAAGTCAAGAGCTGAGATTAAGTATGAAGCTTATGCAAAGGCTATAAACATTGAAGCTAAGACAATGATTGATATGGCTGGAAAGCAGATTATTCCTTCAGTTATTTCTTACACAACAGAGCTTGCTAACTCAGTTCTTACTGTTAAGGAAGCTGGTGCTGATGCTTCTGTTCAGGCTGATTTACTTGCAGAAGTTTCTGGTTACTTAAAGGATATGAAGGCTGCTTATACTAAGCTTATTGATGTTACAGCTAAGGCTGCTGATGTTACTGACATTACAGAACAGGCTAAGTACTTCAGAGATGAAGTTAAGACAACTATGGACGAATTAAGAGCTCCTGCTGATAAGCTTGAAATGATCGTTGATAAGGAATTCTGGCCATTCCCAAGCTATGGTGATCTTTTATTTGAAGTTTAATTAATCTTAATTTAATTAATATCAACTGCATATTTAATACTTAATAAGCAAGTACTTATTTTAATATATATGTTTAATTTATAACATATTTAATTATTAATAAGTACTTGCTTTATAATATGTATTTATATTAATAATAAAGGATTATAGACTTATAAGACAAAAATGGAGTGTCACAGGAAACAATTCATACAATACGCAGATAACTGATATACTGTTAATACCTGCATAAAGTATCGATTATGTTTCATATGACACTCCATTTTATTAATTATTCACTATCTGATACTGCTTCACCTGTATCCGTACTGTCTCCGTCCGATGATGGGATATCTGGCAGCTCTCCCTGTGCTTCTGTATTATCAGCTACACCCTCAGGGTCATACTCTCCACCCTCTTTATCCCAGAGTGAATCGTATTCCTTCTGCTTTTTCTTCATTGATGCCATAATCATCTGTGCCTGCTTGGCTCTTGCATACATTTTATCGTCATATTCCATAACCTTCTTTTCATCTGAATAAGGAACTTTGTCACCTGCACACATTCTTGCAATTGTAGTCATTATCTTACCAAGTGTAGCCCCCAGTCCTGTCTCAGGGTCAGCAAGTGCTTTGTCGTTTTCTGTATTTGCTGCTGCACACCACTGCTCCCTAAGCGAGTTAAGAACATTCTCATACTTGTCAAAATCATCAGTTGCTTCCTTATATGAAAGCTCAAGCTCTGCTGCCTTTTGTATCCATTCTTCATCATTGGTACGCTCAGCCTTTTCCTTTGTTTTTTTATATTGCTTATATATGCTGGTCTTCTTGTCCTGTAATTCATTGCGATATGCCTGATAATTTGGTATTGCCTCTCCTAATTTCATACCATTATCCTCCTCATATAATACTTTTGTACCATTTAACTTTTATTATATTTAGAATATCGGCATTTTATATCAACATATATACCTTTATATCTGATAATTATTAAAATTATTTATTAAACGCCACTGTACGCACTATAGCCGCCGTCTACTGGCAACACAATACCATTTACAAATCCAGCCGCATCATCACTTGCAAGGAATAATGCCGCTCCGATAAGTTCCTCTGGATTACCAAATCTTCCCATTGGAGTTCCTGCAACTATCTTTCTTGCTCTGTCAGTGTATGTACCATCTTCATTAAATAATAATGCGTGATTTTGTTCAGCCGCATAAAATCCCGGTGCAATTGCATTACATCTTATTCCGCTTTCTCCAAAATGGACTGCCAGCCACTGTGTAAGGTTAAGTATTGCACTCTTGGCATTGCCGTAAGCCATTACCTTTGTAAGTGGTAAAATTGATGTAACAGAGGCTATATTAATAATGCTTCCGCTTCTCTTTTCAACCATATCCTTAGTAAATACCTGTATCGGAAGAAGTGTTCCCATATAATTAAGATCCATAACATCTCTTATATTATCCTCATCAAGATTCCAGAAAGAGTAATCATTTTCTCCTTTTTCTTTCTTTAACATCTCTATTGATGTAATAGCACCCGGCTGATTGCCGCCAGCTCCATTGATAAGAATATCACAGCTTCCAAGCTCACTCTTAATTATTTCATAAGTTTTATTAAGTTCTTCCTTATCAATCACATTACAGCTATACCCCTTAACAACAATGTCTTTGCTGTATTCTGTCTTAGCATTGTTAATAAGCTCATCTGTGACATTATTAAGCTTATCCTTATTACGTCCGATTATTGCAACCTTCGCACCGCTTACAGCAAGTCCATACGCCATTGCTGAACATAGTGTTCCACTTCCCCCTGTTACAATTGCAGTCTTGCCTGTCAAATCTACTTTAAATGGAATTTTCATAGTTTTATTACCTCCTACTAATAATCAGATTATTATGCTTTAAGGGATATGCTCAAAAATACGTTTATGCCTGCATAATAAGACATTTTAATTAATGCCCCGCCCCAATTATTATATTGAAAGTGTGTAGTCTTTCAACCTCCTGCGGCATAACTTATATTCTGGGCAGTACTTTTCAACTTCACACCAGAATGATTGCGAATGATTCATATATTTTCTATGCGAAAGCTCATGCACCACTACATAATCCAACAATTCTTCCGGCATATAATACAAATTGTAATTAAAATTAACATTTCCCTTGGAACTACAGCTTCCCCAGCGTGTCTTCTGATTGCGTATTGTAACCCTTCCAACAGTCACATTCATAATCTTACTGTAATATTCTACTTTTCTTATAAATGTGCCCCTTATTACGGCACGTTCCTTAGGTGTTAACATATCAAAAGCCTTTGCATTGGTAGGAATTTTTTCTTCTTTTCTTTCCTTCATCAACTGCTGTTTACTCTCAATCCAAGACATATGCTTATCAATAAATATATCAAGCTCTTTCTTCGTCATCCTGTTAGGTGCTCTTAATATAACACTTCCATCTGTATGGACTTCTATTGAAACTGTTCTGCGTCTTGATTTTATAATCTGTATATCCATATTTTCCATCAAAACAGGTTCCCTTCAATCATTTTCTTCTGTTTTTGCTGTAATAAGAAGCTCCCATCTATTTTACTGTGGATAATGAAGTCTTTCTGGTACTGGGTTATCAAGAACTTCTTCCTTATACTTCTTCATATATATCTTTGCAAGTGTAAGGTTATTATCAAGGTAATTACCGCAGTCCCTTGGTGAATATCCTGGTATCTCACCCTCATAATCCAGTACGAAATCAGCGGCTTCCCTTAACACATCAATTATATCCTCTGACTCAAGGTCACCTGCAAATATTACATAAAATCCTGTACGGCAGCCCATTGGTCCAAAATATATAGTCTTGTCTGCCCATACCTTATGGTTCCTTAAAAATGTTGCTACAAGGTGTTCTATTGTATGAATACCTGCTGTATCCATAGGTGCTTCTACATTAGGTCTTGTAAATCTTAAATCAAATGTTGTAAGAACTACATCTCCCTGATAATCTTTTCTTGATACATATGCTCCTGTAAGTAAATCCAAGTGATTAACTGTAAAACTTGCTATCTTATTCATAATATTCCTTTCCTGTCTTTATGACTAACTTTAGTTTATTTTATTGAAACCATTCTACGGTTTTCATCTGTTGCTGTTATTTTTAAACATTTTATGCCTGCAATAAATTTGCTGAGTGTAGAATAACCATACTCCTTAACCTTAAAATTAGGATAATTCATATGGATTTTCTGTCCTAATGCTCCAAGTTCCACTGCATTTTCTGAACTCTTTACATAATTCACTGCATACTCCATAACCTGCTCTTTCATATTCTTATCTTCCTTAAGTCTGACAAGAACCGTATTATTGAACTTCTTTAACTCAAGGCTTTCCATTTCCTCTAGAAATGTAGATAATGAACTGTAACCGTAATTTCTTACATCGAAATCAGAATATTTCTTCTGTAAACGGCTTCCAAGCTCACCAAGCCCTGTCTGCCTGCCTTTATTGTCGTTCTCCTGAATAATCTCAATAATTGCATTTTCTATCTTAGACTGCTTAATAATATTGCTTCTTTCTGTCTTCTTAACCGGCTTACTATCTGGCTCATCTTCGTGTGCCTGTTCACGAAGAAGCTCAAGGTCTGTAAATACCGAACAAGCGGCCCTGAATGAACGTGGTGTCTTGCTCTCACCCATACCGATAACGTCCATTCCCGACTCTCTAAGCCTGCTTGCAAGCCTTGTAAAATCGCCATCAGAAGATACGATACAGAAGCCGTCAACATTATTCGTATAAAGAATATCCATAGCATCAATTATAAGCGTTGAGTCTGTTGCATTCTTGCCTACTGTATTACAAAACTGCTGTATAGGTGTTATGGAATTCTCCATAAGCTCTTTCTTCCATTTGCTTGCCTGTGTACTTGTCCAGTCGCCATATATTCTTTTATAAGTTATTACGCCATACTTTGTCATTTCATCAAGAATGTCCGAAATATATTTTGATGAAATATTATCTGAGTCGATAAGTACAGCGTATCTCTTATCGTCCATTCACTCACTTCCTTCCAGGCATATCTTTCTAATAAATATATCGAAATATCTGCCACTATTAATTACATTTTCTATAAAACTACATCTGATGTCTTACAATCTTGTATTCATCATTGCTCTGATAATATGGACATTCTTTATACTCAGATGTAAGAAGCCTTGCATAATCATCCTCGTCCATATCTACATCACACACGAACTGCTCCGTTTCTTCATCATATACCATATTATTGCAATAATCACAATTATAATGAGCTACCGCCATTGTTACCTCTTTCCTGTCTGTTCAATACTTCATTCATACTTCCAAGCCTGTAACCATCCAAATCAAGGGATACATACTTAAATCCAAGTGCGTGAAGCTTCTCTGATACTTTATCCTTTATTCCATTTTCAATAAACTTCTGTATATCTGCTGGTCTTAATTCAATTCTTGCAATTCCATCCTGTAATCTTACCCTGAACTGCTCAAATCCCAGACTTCTTATATAACATTCTGCACTATAAATCATATCAAGCTTGTCTTTATTAATAACCTCACCATACGCAAATCTTGAAGCAAGGCACGCACACGATGGTTTATTCCACGTCTTTAAGCCTAACATACAAGATAATTCCCTGATTTCAGCCTTGGTAAGACCTGCCTCTTTTAAAGGACTTCTTACTCCTAGTTCCTTTATGGCTCTCATACCAGGTCTGTAATCACCGTCATCATCAACATTTGTTCCCTCTGCAATTACACTAATGCCTCTCTCACCTACAAGATTCTGCACATTAGTAAATATCGCTTTCTTACAAATGTAACATCTGTCTGGTGGATTATTCTCAAAGCCCGGAATCGATAATACATCTGCATTATATATAAGATGTTCTATATTCTCAGCCTTGCAGAAATCATCAGCTTCTTTAAGTTCATCATCTGTAACAAGAATTGAACTTATCGTAACTGCAACAGCATTTTCTCCTAATACATCTTTTGCAACTTTGGTTAAAAATGTCGAGTCAACCCCGCCAGAAAATGCGATTGCTATTTTACCACAGTCCTTAATAATTGACTTTAACTTTTCATATTTGGCTAAAGTGTTCTCACTTATATCATCTTTATTGATGTCCGATTTGTTCAATGGCATTATTTGAGTACTACCTGTTTTACCTAATTCAATTGTTTCATCAGTGTGATATTCACTTAACTGTCCGCTTGAGTTTATGTCTGATTTATTCAATTCTTTAGATATATTCTCTGAATTATCAACCTCTGCGTTACCAGCATACTTATCATCTGTTATATCATATTCATCTAAAAAGCTGTGTCGCTGCCCCTTCTTCTTGTAAGCAATTACCGTATCAATATTAACATTTTCTACACTTCTGAATATGTTCTTTTCTATATACGGACTTACCTTGGTCAGATCTTTTATAAGCTGCTTAATCTCTGCCCTCTTAGAACCTTTTCCTGTACCACCACAGGAAGCACATCCCTCTGTAAATCGACAGGCACACTGTATGAACTCAAGATTATTATATTCTTTCCAGTGAATAATATCAGCTTCTCTTATAAGATACATAGGTCTTATAAGCTCCATTCCCTCAAAATTCGTACTATGAAGCTTAGGCATCATTGTCTGAACCTGTGCACCATAAAGCATACCCATAAGAATTGTTTCTATCACATCATCATAATGATGTCCAAGAGCAATCTTATTACAACCAAGTTCCTTTGCCTTGCTGTAAAGATATCCTCTCCTCATTCTTGCACACAAATAACAAGGCGACTCTGTAATATCTACTACAGTATCAAATATCTCTGTCTTAAATACTGTAATTGGAATATCTAATATCTTTGCATTGTTAAGTATTACATTGTAGTTAAGGTCGTTATAACCCGGATTCATAACTAAGAATACAAGTTCAAAATTATTCTTTCCGTGACGTTTCAACTCCTGAAAAAGCTTCGCCATAAGCATTGAATCTTTACCGCCTGATATGCAGACAGCTATCTTATCGCCGTCCTGAATAAGATCATATTCATTAAGAGCCTGTGTGAACTTTCTCCATATTGGCTTGCGGAACTTCTTTACTATGCTCCGCTCAATCTCTTTAACATTTTCTTCTGAAGTATTATTGCCGCTTTCTTTATCCTGCTCAAGATATTTATTAAACTTCCATCTTAGATATGCGACAAATCCACCATCAAGGCTGTAAGCTTCATAGCCCATCTCATCAAGTATATCTTCTATTTCTTCACTTTTCTGTCCAGTGTAGCAAAGAATATATATTGGTGTATCCTTTGAATACTTTGCCTCAAATTCTTCCTTATTATCTTCAAGAACTTTTATCATATCTTCCCAGTAATAATGTATGGAAGCTTCTATGGTCTCTTTCTCATACTCCTCTAATGCTCTTACATCAAAAAGGATTTTATCTCTATTGTCATCATAATATTGCTGTACTGTTCTCATATTTTTTCTTTCTACTTACTCTGATTATTATTACACATAAATTTACATTATAACAAATGAAATTGTAACCACCACACATTGATTATCATCTGTTTATTATAAAATAAATGTACAATGCACAATATATTTTATCATACTCTGTAAAGCTGCAACAATATTATTTTGTGTGATATTTTATTGTGCCTTTTTTATAATAGGAAATTCTATTAGAAGCTCCTTTACATAAAAAATGTACCCGCAAATGCTTAACATTGTTTGTGTCTTGCATTTACAGGTACTCCTTTTTCTATATTATATTCTTTATCGCCTTGACCATTCTTAATATTCTGTCACGCTGGTTATCATCCAACTCCATCCATACGTTCTGCATAACGTAATATCTTCTGTCATACATATTAAGATACATTGATGGTCTGCATTTGTACAAATTATACATCTGAACAAGAGTATCTGCATCAGGATACATAATCTCTTTTTCGTATTTTCTGTACTTCTTTCTTGTCAGTCCCAGCTTTTCAGACATAACCTCCTGTGAATAATGCGTTTCGTGCCTTACATATTCAAGCATTGAAAAATCATCCCACTGCTTCAACATAAAATCAAACATTCTATCATTCTGCGTATCATTGTCTTTATTCTTAGTGTCATTAACACGATAATATTTTATACATTCAGCAACCATACGCATAGTCATATCTTTAAGTTCTTCACTTTCACAGTCACTTATAAGCTCGTCCAAATCTTTAGTATCAATATCGTCTCTCTTTCCCGAAACCAGCTCATCAATGTCCATTCCAATTTCCTGCAATTTTTTTAAATTATCATACGAAATCATTATCAGTCCATTTTCTCTTTTAGAATAGTCATTCTGTGATATTCCCAGCTCTTTTCCGATATCTGCCTGATTATAGCCGAGTCTTTTTCTATATACTCTCATTCTATTGCAAAAATCTTCGTAACGGGTATTGTTCATTTACCTTAACCTCTTAGCTATGCTATTACTAAAGATTTTATGATAGTTACGATTGACCCAAATAGGTCTATTTCAGAATATGAGCTTATATTCTGTAAATATTATGGCTAATTGTTTAAAATATATACCCCAGTAATTAAATTTGTTTAATTTCATAATCAAATAAACTTATAATATTCTATATTTTTGACAATAAATCATATGGCAATTTTTTTATTTTTCTTTGAATTTGCGATTAATATATAATGTAAATATACCGACAATATAGTATAATATAAAAAATATAAAAACCTTAATTGGAGGATTTAATTATGAGGATTCAGGATTTTTGTGATATGGTCAAATTTGAAGAGATTATGTCTAACTGGGCAAAGAGTACCGGGCTGGCAACTGTTGCTGTAGGTGCAGACGGCAAGTACATAAGCGAATGTTATAATTTCACTGAATTCTGCATCGATCTTACCAGAGGAAGTACTGAAGGCCGCAAGAGATGTGAGCAGTGTGACCGTGACGGTAATGGCGTTTATCCTTGTCATGCAGGATTAGTTGATTTCGGTATTCCTATTACTCTTGATGATGGAACTGTTCTTGGAAGTATTATCGGCGGACAGGTTCTTCCTGAGAACCCAGACGAAGAAAGGTTCAGGGCAACAGCACGTGAACTTGGAATTAATGAAGATAAGTACATCAAGGCTCTGCAAAAAGTAAACGTGCGTACTAAAGAGGAGATTGACGCTTCTGCCAATCTGCTGGGCGATGTTATCAATATGTTTGTCCGTGCAAGCTACACTGCCCGCCAGAACTCAACTATTCTAAATGAACTTACAACAGGAATTAGTGCCGCCGCAAGCCAGCTTGCTACAGCCAATGACAAGGTCAAATTAATAGACGGATTCAGCAAACGACAGAATATACTTGCACTTAATGCTTCCATTGAAGCTGCAAGAGCCGGTGATGCTGGAAAAGGCTTTGCTGTAGTTGCTGAAGAAGTACAGAAGCTTGCCAAAGGTATGGGAGAAGCCAGCAGTGCAATTACGAAAGCACTCAACACAGCCACTAAGACAATTACTGCACTTGATAGAACTAACAAACAGTAATAATTAATGGGCAAAAATAATATGCCCTCTTTCAATGATGTATTTAATTAAAAAGATTAAACAGCCGTCAGCCATTTAATTTCAAAGGCTGGCGGCTGTTCTATCAACATATCTTGTCCTATAAGTCTATTAACAGTCTTTACTCTCTATCTCACCCGTAAATCCTGCATTTTCTATTATCTTAATAGTATCATCTATTCCCTGTCCATCTGCTGTTAAATAACCAGAAGCAAATATTGAATCTACAACTTTAAATAATGTTGGCTCAATTCCCTTAAAGTATACTTCACGTCCAGCCGCACATCTTATGTCTGACTTAGGAACTAATAATCTTGCAAGGCATAACACCTTAAGACAATACTGTGGTGTAAGTCCTGATATATCTCTGTCTGCAAGCCTTGTTCCTTTTATTGGAAGAAGAAAATTAATTGGCACTGACTCTGGATTGATTTCCTTTACGTCCATAAGCATATCTACAACATCTTCCCTGCTCTCGCCCATCCCGATAATACCGCCACAGCACATCTCAAAACCTATTCTTTTTAACATTCTTATATTATTAATTCTCTGGTCATATGTATGTGTTGTGCATATATTAGGGTAAAATCTACGGCTGCTGTTAAGGTTATGGTTAATTCTGTTAAGTCCAGCTTCCTTAAGCATTAAAGCCTGCTTTTCTGTAAGAAATCCAATAGAACAGCATATCTGGGTATCGTTCTTCTTCATCTTTCTTATACGTCCGGCTAAATCTTCTATCTCAGCATCTGTAAAGCTTATACCGCTAAGTCCAATACAATGTCTCGCAAGATGTTTATTATCTACAAGGTCATTATCTCCATACAACTTCTCGTCTGATACTCTTTTATATTTCTCTATCTGAGCCTGGGACTCACACGACTGGGCACAGTAAGCACAATTCTGTGAACAGTTACCACTTCTGACATTAGTAAGAAGCTGTATGCTTACTTTCTTTCCTTTATATTTAAGTCTTAACGCATACGCTGTTTCAATAAGCTTGTCAAGACATACATCATCACAATTAAGAATTGCAAGTGCCTCATCTTTGGTTAATTCGTGTGTTTCGTCCCAATTATCTAATAATTTCCCAACATCAATATTTTCTGTAACATTCTGCATAACGCCCATACTTTACTCCGTTCCTGCACACTAATTGAATTAATACTAACTCTGGTAAAATGAATAATTTTATCAATAAGCAGCCTTATCCTTTAATCCCCGTGCATACGCATAAGTATAGTTACTCAGCTTATTAATGTCAACCCAATTATAGTTAATGTTGACATTTCCTTGTTGCAATTACACACTATAAGATTATAATTACACACTATTAAAATTAATATTTTAATAATACTACTATTAAAAATCATCACATTCTAATATAGAATATTATATACCACCATAAATATCATTACTTAATTAATCTACTCAGCCTAACATCTAAGAAATCTTCTGAAACACTTGCTCTTTCTTCTTGGTAGACAAATATGTAATTACATCTTTTCTTGTTATAATTCCTATAAATACACCTCTGTCGTCTACAACTGGAACAAAATTCTGATTAGATATTCTTTCAATCAATGCTTCCATCGATGTATCCACATTAACACTTGGATAATTACGTCTGAAATAAAGCTCGTTAACTCTCTGCTTTTCTAATTCCTTTATATCAACTTCCATCGCGTTATTCTGTTTAATTCTGCATATATGCCAAAGGAAATCACCTTCCGTGATTGTCCCAACATAATGCTCATTCTCATCAAGAACAGGAATGGCAGAATAGCCATAATAATTCATCTTCTGTAATCCCTGTCTTATTGTGTCATCATTGTAAATATATGCTACCTTGCACTTTGGTTGTAAAAAAAACGATATATTCATACTTCTCTCCATTCTTACCCACTAAAAGTTGTTGTATAGTTATTAACACATCTTGTTATTACATTGTAGCATATAAGAACAGTTTCACATATGTATTTTGTACATTTTTCATATATTTTTCATTATTTGGTATATCTATTCTTCCCTGCAGCTTATGCTGTACATTGCAGTCTGTTTTCCCATGTCTCATTATATATAACATTCTGTTTATTCCTTTTCTTACTTTCATTATTTATCTCTGTTGTGTTGTCAGCTGTCTATATGCACATTTAAAATCGTTTTTTCCTGCACACTGTACCACACAAAGCTGCAACAAAAATCTAAAAATCCAAAAATATAAAAATATAAAAAGTATAAAAGTATGAAAGAATAAAAGTATCTACATTCAAATATGCAGACATGTAAAAGAATAATAATGTTTTAATACAAATGAATGAAAATATAAAAGCATGAAATAATAAAAGAGTAAAAGTATTTTTATATAAAAGAATAAAAGCATGTTTGAATAAAAGTATTTATTATAAATCAGATAATCAATTAGTTTCAAAGTTTGCTTATGTGCGGTAAAAACATTATATTTGCAAAGAATTGAGCATGAAAATGTTCTTTGTTTTATTACACCTGGATGGGGAACAGTGGTTCTTCATCCTTTTTCTTTTTAATATTCAGAAAAATAGGATATTTTTGCATTATCATGAGAAAAATAGTAACCATGTTATTGCACACGGTGGTGTGCACTTTATTCATTATTTTGACAGAATTAAACTTACACAAAGTCCTATTTTCCTGTGAAGGAAGATGGAAGGATAATCGCAAAAAGTAATGTTGTTTGATATAATCATTATCAGTGTTATGTTTACCGCATTTCCCTGTGAAGGGAGGTGCGTTTTTTTGTCCTTCATTACCAGATTAACCTTGTTTATCTTTGTATAAAAACAAACGCAAGATGAAGAAACCGACCAAACGTCTGCTCTGGACGGAGGCGTACAAGCTGATGAACGCCCGCACTCCGGACGGAAAAAACAAGCCGTTCGACATACGTTTTGTGTGCAAGGACGGAACGATAAGCGAATGTTACAACGTGCAGCGTGCCGTTTCGTATAACCGCGAAAAGGGATACCGTAAACTGGTAATGCCAAACGGAGATTTCCGTTACGTGTACGACGTACTTATTCTGCAGATTAACGACACAAAGATATTGGTTAAGTAGTTATATGGCGACAAACACAAAAAACACAAACCGTAAGAAGTCCAACCCGGGGATAAAGGAGTTCAGAGGAAAAGTGACTTCACTCGTAGACCGTGGATACCAGTATATCGGCATGGCCCGCGTGTCGGAAATCCCGTCTGTATCTTCCTCGGAAATGATGAAAGGGGGAGGGGCCATCGGAGGGCTGCCCATTCAGGGCACGTTTGATATTTTCGACAGCCGGCAGTCAAACCCGGTGCCGGTCAGCAATGCCGGGACACCCGGTCTGGGTTACATTCCATGGGGACCTGGCAACATGCTGCCGAATACCATCTACAAGCTGGTAGGCAGTCTGCCGTACACGGCAACCGCCATCAAATATATTATCGACCTGACCGTAGGGCTCGGGCCGCAGCTCATGTACCGATGGTCACGCTATGTAAACGGTACGGTAAAGACTGAGCTGATTCCCTTCAAGGATGCCGGACTACTGATTCGTAACCGAATCATGGAGATTCAGGCACAGATTGACCAGCAGAAAGCAGAAAGCGGCGAAGAGCAGGGTGGGGGAGGTACAATCACCTGGTCGCAGGCCGTCTCCGGAGAGGAGAAGAAAGATACAGAACAGGTTGGAACACCGGAATACGAGCTGAAGCAGCTTCGTGAAGACTATCGCATCTGGGAAGAAACTGACAAGGAATGGGACAAGTTCTGCGAAAATAACAATCTGGAACTTCACTACCTGAAGTGCATGACAGACGACGCGCACATGGACATTTATTTCCCGACCATCGGTCTCAGCATCGGACGGAAGGACGAAGAGTGGGACCCGAAAATCGTCAAGTTAGGAAACATTCCGGCGGTGTGCTGCCGAATGGAGGAAATGGACGAACGGATGCGCATCAACTACGTGTATTATGCGGAGAAGTGGCGAAAGGATGCCACGCCAAAGCTGGAAAGAAAGGATGTGGTGGCCTATCCCACACTGATGCCGGAAAATATGCTTACGGAGCTTCGTCGTCAGGTAGAAAAGAGTAAGAACCGTCCTCCGAAGAAACGTACCACCTGGTTCTGCTGCCCAAGCTATTACCCTTCAATGCTGAAACCTTATTACCCGCAGCCAGCCTGGTGGAGTATCTTCCCGTCGATGACCTACGATTACGCCACGACATTGATTACCGACAAGGCCATGGCCCGCCAGAATGCGACCATGTGGGGTAAAATGATTTTCATCAACAACGAATACCTTCGTGCGATGTTCGATGAAATGGGAGCGGATACTACCGAAGCGAAACAAGCTGTACGTGACAGTATCTATAAGAAGGTGAATGAGTTCCTTCAACGCCGCGAGAACAACGGGAAAACTATCTGTCTGGACTCGTTTGTAGGCCCTGACGGAAAGACGATGCAGCATGCGGTGGAAATTGTGGATGTGCCACAGCTGACAAATTCCAGGGATTTAAAAGAGGAGTTGTCCGAAATCTCAAGCGTGGTGTTCTTTGCCATAGGGGTTCACCCTTCTTTGATTGGAAGCACACCCGGGAATAGCGGAAGCACCGGAGGTACCTACATGCGCGAATTGCAGTTGCTCAAGCAAAACCAGCTTTCTACCCGGCAGCGCATTTATCTGCGGTTCCTGAAGAATATCTATACATTCAATAAATGGGACAAGCATGGAGAAATAGTCATCCGTCAGCAGACATTTACCACGCTCGACCGTAGTGCAACCGGCACAGAAGAGACAGAATCCACGCTATAACATACATTTTTCTTCTTCTTTTTTTGGTTTTATTCACAGAAAAAATCCCGGCAAAACGTCTGATTTGTCGGGATTTTTGTTGATTTTGGCTCAAGTGTTTATTAATAGATTTTTCAGTGGCGTAGTATCGCCACTTCAGTCGCGCTTAATAGATTTTTTGGTGGCGATACTACGCCACTGAACTCGCGTAACTACGATTTTTCTTCATCTTTGCTTTTTGAATCTTTATTTTCGTTATTGCATGTATCTGAAATATACTGCATAGTGTTGTTTATCAATGTATTAAATTTTGATTTCTCTACTTCAACAAGCACTTTCATCAGCAGGCTCAGGATATTTATGATCATTCCGGCCAATACAGAAAGAGAGACAAATGCAGATAGTATCAGCAGGCGAATGTCGTTAGTAGTGAAATAAATAATTATTACAGAGAAAGAAGTACATAGATAGCCGGCCATAATCAGTTTGTCTCCGGGTTTTAGATTGTTCTTTTTCATATCAAATTAATTAATCAGTTTGTTTTTCTATTTCCACACGCAGATAGGGCATTCCGCCTGGTAGCATTGGCCATATCTCCGCGTCTGGTGTAAGCATCCGCATCTGTTTCGAAGCGAGTCCAAGCAGGCAAAGCTTTTCTACTTCTGTATGGAATCCTGTCCATAATTCTCCATCTTTTGCGCAAGCAGCTTGCAGGAAAGAAGCTCCGCCACCTTTATCTTTAAAGAATCCGTCAGGTAATTGCAACAACATTTCTCTGATTTCCTGCCGGTGCTTTTCGATACGTTCCGTATGGAATCCTACATTTACATTGGTATTCTGAATAGAACGCACAAAAAAATGAAGTCCTTCTTTCTTACATTCTTCGTATTCTTCGTGGCTGTAAAACATGCAGTCGGCGAAAATTCGGTCCACGTTTTCAGTATTCAGTTCGGTCATGGCTCTGTGATTTTAATGTCGTTTAAGTCGGATATATATATTTTGATGGTCTCAATAAGTAGTGCCCTCTCTTTACCATCCTTGTCTAACTTTCTGTAACGTGTGTCTATGGATATGATGTTTGAATGTGGAAAAGATTTTTTTATTTTATCTTTTATCAGAGAAAAGTTATTTTCGGTAGCGGAAAGTGTATGTTCACCTATCCATTCAGAATAAGTAAGATCAAATCCTTTTTCTTTCAGAACATTCAACTGGTTTTTATCGCAAACTCCCATAAATAAGTTTCCTCTTAAAGAAACATCTATTCCACCTTTTTGCAATATAATATCCTCTACATTGTCCGTTCCTTCATTTCTCCACCATCGCTCGATTGCGCTACGTATAAGCTTAAACCGTTCCCTTACATCTTCGTTTGACACTTTCATTCCAAGTTGTTTTCTTAGTTCCCTGTTTTCCTGGTTGAGTGAGCGTATTTCTTTGGTGTATTCATTTTCCTTTTTGTTAAAATATCCATCATATCCAAGTTGATTCAGAATTTCTACTGCTTTCCGTTCAAACAATGACATGCTATTCTGTTTTGTACCTTCTGTAAGACTGCCGTTATTTAATAGATAAAGCATTAGGGAGAAATTCTCGTTCATTTCTTTTAGAGAAGATATAAGCTTATTGTAAAGCTTCCCATCCGGATCAAGAACCGGAGTCTTATCATCGTTTGTTTCAAAGTTTATTTTTCTTTCTTCCATGGTTTATTCGTTTTAAATGTTTTCGGCCAGCAAGTCTGCTATGTCATCAAGTCTTATCAATTCGCTTTCCTCGCATGAATTTATGCAAAGAATAATGAGTCTGTTTATCTTTACTTTTCTATTCATTACTACATCCAGTTTTGTTTTTCCTCGATTTGCATCGTTTAAATACAAATGCTCATTTACCGCTTCTTTCAGCTCTTCCGATGGGTCCTGTTCCGAAGATTTGGCAAACTGAATCATCAGTTTTATAGCTTCTTCTTCACTTTCGTCCAATTCACGTTTTTCTATGTAGCCATAAGTCCCGCTTTCGTCCAGTACAAAAGATTCCAGGTCGGCGTATTCGTCACAGTCGTATTCTGACTGCACTACGTTTACAATATCCAGTGCTTCCTGTGCCATATCCCTTTCGCCTGAATCAATATATCTGTCACATTCATGAACGAAAACGTCTCGTATATATACAAGCTGGTCCTCGGTAAATTCTTTTTTCATGGTTTATTTGTTTATCTTATAACAGCTCTGTAATTCACTTGTAAATATAGAAAATTCTTTTTTACCAGGCTCTCCTTTCTTGTTCAGTTTTACGACCACCACACGCGGATTCCCGAGGTAATGAATCACCTTTTGCTGGAACCGGTTTACCACCTTAAATGACTCACCAGTTACGTTGTTTGTCAGGATGTCTCCCGTGTGAATGATGTTCCCGTTACAGTCTACAAGGAATTTATCGAGATATTCCTGTTCTTTCTGCTTGATTCTTTTCTCGTATGGTTGCGAGATCCTGTTCATTTCGTTATGTATCTCCAGGAGTTTCATTCTGTATGGAGCGAGCTCGGTTTCCATTTCTTGCTTTATGGAAAGGACATCTTCTTCCAGTCTTTTTGCACCTTCTGATTTTGATTCCATAATCTTATTCCGGTAGTGGGTTATCAAATATTTCTTTCAGTTTATTCATTGATTCCTTAATACGTTTTTCAAGGTTTTCCGTGTAGTGGTCATCATTTATCGGATTGGTAATAAATGTTGTTACTACTCCGTTACCATTTATATCAATAGGAAGAGGGAAAAACGCAACAGTATCTACTGTCGTTCCCGGGATTAAATTGACGGTAATGCTCACGCCTTTAATGTCTTTCACCATCGTAAACCAGACGCTATGATTCTTACACGTTGCGAGGTCCTTTATCAGTCCTTTCTCTTCCAGCGGCTTCAGGTATTTCGTAATGTATAAATCGGTGTTTACTGATTTTCTGTTTAGCTCATCATTAAGGGATTTATTTGCAGCCATCAGTCTTTGATAAATAAACCTCCGTTCTGGTGATCTGAATGTTTCCTCTGCTGACACATCGGACTTGAAAAATGTAATATGGTCTTCATCCGTCTCTGTTTCGATAATGACTTTCATTGAGTTTTCGCGTGAGGGTTCATTCAGTCTGAACATGATGCGGCATCTGCATGGAATAACCCGCAAGTCTGTGATAATTCCTTTCTCTTCCAGCGGTTTCAGGTATTCAGACACATATTTTTCTATTGAGTAATCGTTTGCGGTCATAGGCTTATTTCTATTTGATAAATTGTTCTTTTATATACTTTATTCCTTGAAGGATATATTGTTCAATTGTCTCTTTGTAATGCGGGTCATTCTTCGGGTTTAGAAGTCCGGCCCTGTACAATGGCCTGTATTTGCAAAATCCAGTAGTGGGATAAAAGAATACGCAGTCTTCATTTTTACCTGGTTTTAAATGCGCGGATATTTCTTTCCCATTTATGTTTTCTACCAGCGTAAACCAAATATCTCTCTCACAGTCTTCATGAACGTCCTTTATAAGACCTTTTTCTTTTAGCGGTTTTAAGTATTTGGTGATATATTCATTTCCTTCCTCAAGAACAACTCGATTGCTCTTTTCATCATACTGCTTCACCCATTTCATTTCACCTTCTAACCGTTCTTTAGCATCTGTAATGAAATAGAGTATATTTTTTAGTTCATCGTATGAAATCTGGTAACTAATCGCAGAAAAGAACAAAGTAAACTTGATTGTGTTTGAGTTGTCTTTTTTGTTTATTTCTGCTTTTATTGGAAGTCCTTTTATTAGTTCCTTCAATTGGAAACGTATCCTATTCAGATTAGGGTAAATTCGTATTCTGTATATGGTTCCTTTCTCTTCCAGAGGTTTCAGGTATTCAGACACATATTTTTCTATTGAGTAATCGTTTGCGGTCATGGTAAATATGTTATTTCAGTAGTTTTTTAATCTTTGCTACGAGTTTTGACCAGGCTTTTTGACAGATTTTGGAAATTCCTTTTTGATTTATTTTTTCGTCATAATTGCCTGTATTAATATTTCTGATAGACTCCCTGTACTGAGGATAGTCAAGCATGTTAAGCAGACGGTTATCGCTGGATATAAATTTCTGTTTGTCCCACATTTCATGCAAGACTTCTTCACTGAATACTCCTTCCCAAAGTAATATATCTTTCAGTGCATCAATGTTTATTTCCTTGACTCCGTACTGGAAACATTTATACTGGAGGTAATTGGTATACATTACGGCGATGGCCGGACGGTCTATAAGTGTACTTATTATAAGTGCTGAAGGATAATCTATCTTGTAAGGAAAATTTTCAGCGACAAGATTTATCATGAAAGAAGTGTAATCAAACTGCGAAGAAAGTTCTTTATGTGCATTCAGGAAATTACCAACAATCTCATGATTCATTTTGAAAATGGAAAGTAGTTTCCTTTGTGTATCATTTATTTCTATTTTTGATTTCCCATCCAGTTCCTCACACCATTTCTGAATGGCGTCTGGACCGAGGTCTTTCTGATGTTTAAATTCCATAGCAATGTTGTTTTGGGGATTTATTTCTGTTTTTCGGTTTCTTGGTAATCACTCCATTCTCTTATCTCTGCATTACAGCATGGGCACAAAACATATAGCAATGTTTTTTCTATTCTTGTAAATGGGAACTCCCCATCACTCCTGGATTGCACGTCCCTTTTATCGAAAGTAAACTCGCACCCGCAGAACTGGCAGGTCGCTATTTTCTTATCGTATTTCCCTTCTTTGATAATTTCAATCATATTGTTACAGGTTACGACAACACCACATACATGGCTGCCAAAAACAGATAATATAATTTGGTTTTACTCATGTTTTTTTAGTTTTGATTAATATCCGTTTTCACATGCTTTGCAGCAAAATTTCTCACGATCACCTGCATCAGAATCTATGATTTCGTATTTACGTCCACACTGCTGGCAGGTATATTCAATCACGTCCGACTGATAGTATTTGCAGGAATCTCCCGCTTTTACTTCCTTCCCGAAATTGGTACATTTCCCGTTGTCATAACTGTTGCATGTTGCGCAGGTGGGGGGAGAAGTTTTGGGATTTTTTTAGAAGTTCCGGATTGTCATGGATTTTTCCCCAATATTCAATATCAATATTGTTGAAAATATGCCTGCGAATTTTTGCAGCTTTTTTAGCAGATTTCATAATATCTTCGATAGACCGGCACATTCTTCGTTGAATATCAAAACCAATTTCTTCGATTCTGTTAAAACAATTCACTTTTATGTAACATAGCCCGATTTCCTCTACTTCTGCAAAGACAAATATGTCGCTTAAAAAGAATGGATTAGGTGTCTCATATATTTTCATATATTCTTTCTTTAAATTTAAAAACAAAAAATGCAAATAATAATAAGTAGGATAAACCATATCACAGCAAGCGCACTAATCTGTTTTACCTTTCGGAAACGATAAATGTCAGTTCTAACTAAATAGTGCAAATATCCGGATAGAATAAGCCATACGGTAAGCAATATAATCCCAATAATCATGGTTTCGCTTTTAAGTATTCTTTGTTTAGGTGATTATTGTCTATAAGCCATCTAATCATGCAAATAGCGGTGTCAAAAGAACCAATGTTCATTTCCTGGTGCTTCATATCATATCCAAGTTCTTCGTATGAAATAAACCAGAAGGTTCCGTCACTATTCATTGCAAAATCAGCATTTGGGCGGTTACTTTGAGTGATTGACTTTGGCATAATTTCCAGAAGCCGGTCAAGACTCCACGCAGGAGTAATGTCTCGGTTCATGCGAACAGAGAACCAGTGTTCAGGATCAATACCTTCACATATAGTATGAAGGTGATATTCTCCATATTCAGGTGTCTTACTTTTTTCAAGGTACATATCGGCTGTGCCTGGTTTTAATCCCAGCTCTAACAGCTTCCGTGACTGGTTTATGTTTGTTCCTATTTGTGATTTGAAATCCATATCTTACTCCTCCACTTTTACAAAGATTACATCGGTTTTGTCCTCCCTACTAGCATCACAACATCCTATAAGGGCGTTGCATTGGCTGTAAAATTCACATATATCATCAAGAAAACATCCTTCGCATATTGTTCCCTCTGCTTTTACGCATTTCAGTTTCACAAGCCCGCACTGAAATGTTTCTCCGACTTTAAATTCTTTCTTTGGCATATTTCAATCTTCGTCTTTAGGGAACAACTTCTCAATATCGTTGGTATAAAAGCTCAGTATATCTTCAAAATGATCAATGTAAATACCTGTTCTTTCTGCTAAACAATTAGGGAATCGTTCAGTATCTATTTCCAATATCTTATCAAAAACAGTCGTGCAATTAGAATATTCTATCCATACCGCAAGACCATGGCCCATTTGCCATTCATATTGATCAATCAGTTCTGTGAGTAATTTTAATTTCTTGAAATCCATATCCTATTTATTTTCATTGTTCTTTAATCGAATTTGTTCCTGAAGCTGTTCAGCATTCTTTTTCTGAAAGTTCGGACACTGATATACATCTCCAAACGCAATTAGTACCATGACAGGGAATAGCATCCCATGCTGGCAACTTCTTCCAAATGCGTCAGCAAATGTGCAGTCTTCGCACCGCCCGTTTACGTCATACGCTGCCATATTATTTTTCTTTTTTATCGTTTTGTATTTCAGATAATTTATTAATCACTAGGTATGTAAGCATAAATTCTATAAAAAGGATGTCGTAATCCAAACCGGAGAAATAGCTCATTGCCATAACGAAAGCCACAAGACCTACAAAAATTGCTGTAGCAATAAAATACTCTTTCATCATTAATACCGGAATTTACCGAATTGAATTACTGCCATTGGCTTTCTGAAATCATAACCGCGGAACCACTCTTTCCAGTCGTCTACCGACAGGCCATCGTTGGCCGCAAGTTCTTTCAGTTCCGGATATTTACCGTCGATGTCGAAGAAATTGAAAGAGGCACATCCGTCGCGATCCAGCTGGAAGGTAAGCTTCTGAACACCTGTTCCGGATTCCGCAGTCAGACAGCCTATCGTTATTTGCCTGCTGAAATACGGACGGCCTTCCCACTGACGGACGGAGATAACCGCTTCACCTTGCTGCACCTCGTGTATGCGTTTTGCCCAAATCGGAAAGTTGGACCTGATGGTGTGTCGTTTTTCGCCGGAAAGGAATTTCTCACGGAATCCGGTAGGGTTTCCCGACCGGGGATGTTTGGTCGGGAAAGATTGCGAAAGCATGAGCACGTAAGTCTTTTTCATAACTTTTTTAGATTTCATGTTCATCGTTTTATTACATTTTACCTACCGCAAAAATAACAATTTTAAACCGAAATCGCATTAAAATTGTTTCTAAATTTCATAAAACCTCCGATTTTTCGTTTTTGTCCTTCAAACTACCGAATCAGACCGCTAACTTTGAGGAAAAACACAAAGACTATGTTAGTAACGAAAACCGAAGAAATCAGGGCATACGTGCCCACCAGCGTGTACAGCGGCGACCAGTCACTTCTCACAATCATGGAAGAGACAGAAGAGAACATTCTTGTGCCGATACTTGGGCGGAAACTCTACGAAAAGGTATGCGAAGAATACGATAAGGCCATGGAAGAGTATGGCGGAGTGACGGCGGCCTACGTGGAAAAAGAAAACCTTACACCCGAAATCCGTCTGATACGTGCCTGCCAGCTTCCGGTGGTCTACTTGTCGCTGGCCAACAGCACCGGCATTCTCACGGTGAGTCTGAACGACGGGGGTGGACTGAACCAGGTGTACACCGACGGGTACGACAAGGCCGACGAGAAATCCGTGAGCCGGTTTGAGCGCGATGCGTATTTCAAGGGCCGTCGCGGAGTGGACCGTCTGCTGGTATTCCTGGAAGAGGATGCGTGCAGTCAGGCCCCCGTGTTTGCCGATTTGTGGCGCGAAAGCCGGTATTTCTACCTGCAGGGCGACTTGCTGTTTACTACCGCCATCGAGATGAACCGTTTTCTGGATATTAACGAAAGCCGGGAGAAATTCATTGGCATGCTTCCTGACATCCGCTATTGCCAGAGCGCTTACATAGAGCCGGAGATAGGGGAGGAGCTGACCGATGCGCTGGTGAAATGGTGCACGCGCTCGCTAAAGTCCGACCTTTTCACGGGCGAAGACAAGGATGCCATAAATGCGGTGTGGCAGAAGGCGGTGGACTGTCTTCGCATGGCGCTGGCACTCTACATCGAGTCGCGCCGTCCGGAAAAACAGCGCAAGTACAGCGAAAACGAGGCAGCTTATTCCATGACAAAGGCCCGCAAATTTATCTCCAACCATCAGGATTCTTTCGGAGAGTTTATCAAGGATTCTCCGCTGTATGTGCCGCCGCTCACTGAAACAACCGGACCGGACAAGCAGCCCATATTCGATTACGACAACCAGGACAACGCCATCTTCGTCATGCGTCCGCAAGCCTTTACCCGGCACTGATTTTTTGTCCTTCATTCCCAGTTGTCATATACCTAACTTTGGGTAAAAGAAACGACAAATGGATACGACAAACTACCAGATACATCTTCCGGAACTTCCCGACAGCTGGAACCGGCTGTCGACCGAAGAACTGGAAGAGGTGAACAGACTTTACAAGCGTAAGGAGGCTATGGCTGCGGCAGGCGACGAGGAACGTGCCGACCGACTTTTCAAGCTGAAGTGCTTCATGCTTTTTCTCGGACTGAAAATCGTGCGGCGCACCGTGACCGATGAAAATGGTGAGACGGTGTTTCTCTTCCGGCGCAAAGGGATTCGGCACCTGTTTGAGCGCATTCCCATGCGGGCATGGCAGGTGGACCAGTGGATAGACCAGAAGATCGGTTTTCTGGACAATCCTTTTGCACGCACCGTCACTCCCTACGGAATTATCCTCCTTCGTATGGGAACCCTTCGTCTGAAAGCGCCGAAAGATGTGATGTCCGATGTCAGCTTTGCGCAGTACCAGTCCGCACAGAACCTGCTTATCATGTACTGGGATGCACAGAAGGTTCTACAGACGCTTGTAAGGCGAAAATCGACCCATGCCGCCATCCGGATGCAGTTGCGCCGCATGAAGCAGGCACGATGCCGGTTTCTGGCTACGCTGTTCAACGAATCTGTGCGCGAGACGGGAGAGATACGCGAAGGACGCTACCTGCGTAAGTGTAAGCGCCGCGTGTGGTCGTTTAACTCCGGGCAGATACAGAAAAACGCCCGCTGGTTTAGCATGGTAGAAGCCCGCATGTTCCCCGTCATGGTGCAGTATTTTCAGAGCGTGCAGGAAGCCTACGCACGCATGTATCCGGAACTGTTCACGCCTAACGGGAAAAAGAACGGACGGCAGAACCCCATCAAGATAGAGGTGGAAATGATTAACAACATCATGAAGTATCAGGGATTCAGTGACTACGACGCAGTGTACGACAGCGAGGCGGTCCGCATCCTGGGAATTATGAATGCCATGGCTAAGGAAGCTAAGGAAATTGAGAAAATGAATCAGAAATACAGAAAAGGGAAATGATAACCGATTACCAGAGTAACGCATACCGAATTTCTTACCAGGGCGTGTCCATGATAGAAAATGCACTGGAAAACCCCAACCTGATTCAGGTGGGTGTGGTTCCGGGCTGTACCATCATGGTGGCTCCGCAGAAAAGCTACGGCATAGATTATCTGCCCAACGGAGAATACCGAAGCTGGACGCTGACGGGATACAACACCCGTCTGAACCGCACGGAGGCACACTACATCTATGCCCGTCTGGAACGTGGTTCTGACGATGCCATGGTGCTGTTTTCCGTGAACGACTATGCTACTGACGGAAGCATCGGCGGAGAGAATCCCAGCAAAGATTTCTATTACATACGTATCGGAAGCATTACCGCCACCGACAGTCTGGAAGCTGCCACCCTCGACCGTGAAATTACACTGGACTACGGTAAGCTTTCTACTCCTGCAGGTAATGACCAGGATGCAGCCGGATGGAAGGAACTGTTCGAACTGACCGCAGAAGGATTGATCCGTCCGCTGAAACGTTTCACTTCCTTTATTGTGCAGGGCACGCTTTCCATTATCGGGAAACTGGTTATCAACGACAAGCAGATTACGGATGTGGCACGCCAGGGAGATGATGAAGAATTTACCCCTAATGACGAAGCGATACCTACCACCAAGCTTCTTACGGGAAAGTATTTGAAATACCTTCGCAGCTTCTTCCTGAACAAAGATCAGGAAGACTCTACCGACTTTGTACAGACATTCAGGAAGGGAGTGAAGATGGGTAGCTATACCACTGGCGTGCTTGGTTCCGGTGGAGCTGTACTTGTAGACGAAAACGGTAACACTCATGCAGAGTTCGACTACCTGAATATACGCAAGAAAGCCCTGTTTACTGACATAACCGTGCAGGAACTAAAGCACGTGGGAGGTGCGTTGATACTTTCTCCTGCGGCAATGATTATATCAAGTGTAGAAGAAACGGAAGACGGATACAAATGTTACTTCAACCGGACAGATGGTGAAGGAAGAACTGTCTATAATGAGTTTGAACCGGATGATCAGGGCCGATGCCAGACATTTAATCTGGAAGTTCAGCAAAACGGACAGAAAGGAAACCGATACTGGTGGCGACTTGTGATTGAAACCGGCGACGATTATGTGGTATTCTCTAAAACCGATGCAGACACCGGAAGTGACATTCCGCAGGCTGGCGACCAAGTGTCTCAACTCGGGAACCGCACGGATGTAACCCGGCAGAACGCACAGATTTATTCCGCTTACGGACCAGATTCTCCATCCCGTAAGATGTATCAGGGAATCAATTCCTACAGCCTGGAAGATAAGGTGATAAAGGACGAATACTTCGATGTAGTGTCAGGTCGATTCAAGGAGGTGACTTACGGAGACAGTTATACAGGTAATCGGGAGAACACATCTTACTTTAAGAATGACCAGGACGAAGGTGTAAGTGTGGCGGGGAAAGTGCAAATTCAGGCCGGCTCTACCGGCGCAGCAAACCTTGACGACCTTCCTCAAGAGATACAAAACGCAGTGAAGGTGGGCGGAGAGAATCTGTTGCGTAACACTTCTTTCTGTGGAGATTATCAGACGGTATCTCTTCAGACATCTACCCCGTTAAAGTCCGATTCACAGATGTACAGCCCAAGCTTGAAAGAATGGGAAGGTACAGGCCAGGTGAGTGAAGACGCGGATTCTGCATCAGGATTTTCGTGTGCGTCATTCAGCATATATCAGAATATAATTCTCATAGAGGGAGAGACCTACATGCTCAGCTACAAAGCCAAAGGAGCATCCGTCACATTCCGTGTAGGCGATGTGGAGATTGCGCAGGAACTTACATCGGAATATGCACGCTACACTCATCAGATAGTATATAATTCAGGGAATTTATTCTCAGCAAATGGCCCTTCTGCTACGATTTGCGAAATCAAGCTCGAAAGAGGTACGATAGCAACCGACTGGTGCCCTTCACGCGATGATACAGACCCAGTGGCCGACGGGTTTAAGAACCTCTGGTATTTACAGGATGCGCTAAAAGGTGAAACTCAGGTGTTGGGTGGGCTTAATCTTACCTCTATGATTCAGCTTGGTAAGTGGGTAGACGGAGTAATGGAAAAAGTGAATGCCGGTGTGAGCGGAATCTACAATGAGGACACCGATGTGGCATTCTGGGCAGGTGGTACCTTCGAGCAGGCCATGCGTACCGTAACAAAAATGCTGAATGGTGAGCAGCCCACCGACGAAGATTGGAAAGACATGGCAAAATTTGTAGCCACACACGGAGGTAACGTATTCCTTCGTGGGTACATCTATGCGCTGGGAGGTGTATTCCGTGGTACTATCTATTCTAACGACGGAGAGTTCGGAGGAACAGTAAAGATAGCGAACGGAAAGATACTTCTCAATAAAGACGGTTCCGGTTCTTTGGCTAACGGAAGCTTGTATTGGGACAAGGAAGGGAATCTGTATCAGAACTCTAATTTCGAAGTGTCGGCAAAAGGATATACGTTAAAGATTGACAGAGAATTTGCAGACTTTAGAATTTATGACTCTGAGGACAGAATGGTAGTTGCTATACAGCCTTTCTCAGACATTTATGGCAGCACTCCGGTTATTTATCTAAAAATGCCAGATTATCAAATGGAAACAACAATAGATGTCACTGGAATAAATATAATTTATGGGGAAAAAGCGGAAAGACAAGCTTATTTCGGTCTTGACGGAATAAGTTTTCAGAATGAGTATGATAATGTAATGAAGGGAATTACAGATTCATTCCGAACTACAGACTCTTTAGGTAAGACTTGGGAATGGCTTGTTTGTAATGGAATAATATATAAGAAGTATCAGGTATAACACAATACATAATTATCATGGCAACATCGCAAATAAAATCAGACACAAACTGGGGAGAAGCCGTATCCGTGATTAACGGAAACTTTGCCAGTCTGAATCAGGCAGTGGAAAAAGCAAAGGCGCAGACTATGATAAAACTCCCTTTGTGCGGTTCTGAATCCGAACTGTATGAAAGGCATCCTCCTACTTACGAAGATCAGATGGGTCTTGTCGGTACTACACTTCCGGCCATTCTGTATAAGGTGAAAAACGGTGCTTGGGCAAGCACCGGAACGTCAGTTGGCAATCCTTCTGCAGTTCTGTCAGAGGTAGTGGCATACGATTCGCTTGGGCAGGTAGACGAAGTAACCGTGTAGACTTTTTGTCCTTCATTACCAGTGAATGATACGATAAATTTGTAATAAAAGAAATACCCATCATGAAGATATACGCAGGACAAACCCTTGAAGGAACAATGGTATTTACCGATGACGACGGGAGCCTTGTAACTGATTTCTCGCAGACAGAAATCAAGATGCTTTTGCGCAACCGGCACGACGATTATCAGGTGCTTCTTTCAAAGGAGAATATGCAGATAGAAGGGAGCCAGGTAAAGTTTACATTCTCCTCTGATCAGACAAAGAAGCTGAGTGTGTCTGCCATAATCGAAGTAAAGCTTATCGTCGGCGAAGTGGTTCGAATAGCCAAGCAGGAACAGATAGAAGTAGTAGATAACCGCATAAAAGACCTATAGCATGAAAGTAAGAATTACATTTCAGAGTCCTCTAACCACGATAGGGGAGAAAGGTACAGGCTGTGTGGAGCTTCTTCTTGGTACAATTCTTAAAGGCGATAAGGGAGACCCTGGAAGAGACGGAAATGATGGTGCGCCAGGTCAGAATGGTGCTCCCGGGAAGTCGGCCTACGAATATGCGAAAGAACAAGGATTTTCCGGAACAGAAGAACAGTTCTCGCAAGCACTTGCAGGCGTGTTTCTTCACGAAAATATAGGTGAAACCGATGAAGTGACTATATAACCATGCAGAAAATAAGAATAGGGAAAGAATTTTCCGTAAGGTGGACACTAACCGTGAACGGAGAAAGAACAGATTTACACTCGCTACCTGTTACTGTGATACTTGTGTATCCTTCAGGGAGAAGGAAACAGATGGATTTTACAGCAGAAGGTGACGAGCTGCTTATTCCTGTAAATCGTGATGTACAGAAAGAAACAGGAGTATATAGGTTAGAAGCATGGGTTAACAAAGATAAAGATGGTCAGACGGTAACAGACTGCTGTAATGCTTTTTCACTGGTAGAAAGAAGTTGTCAGGAATCTGACGAACAAACCGGATCAGACGTAAAGCTGGAGCAGGAAATAGTTCTTTCCACATCAAACATCCAGATGGGAGTAACAGGTAAGTCCGCCTATCAGGTTTGGCTTGACAATGGCAATGAAGGGACAGAGCAGGATTTCCTTAACTGGATGAAACAGCCTGCCGAGCAGTCCGCCGCACAAGCTCTATCTGCTGCCAGGCAGGCAGAAACATCGTCAGCAAACGCCAGCGAGAAAGCACAGCAGGCCCAAAGCGCGGCTTCTTCCGCGTCGTCGGCAGCGTCAGAAGCCCGACAGGCAGCAGCGTCCGCATCATCTACAGCGGAAGAAGGGAACAAGCTTATAGAAAACCTGAAAAAATATGAGGAAGCACTGAGCGGAATGCCGCTCTATGAGAACGCAGGAGAAACAAACGAAATAAACATTTAAAATACGATAGAACAATGGCAGCACAAAAAGCACAACTGAAAGACCCTACCACGGGTGAGAAAATATATCCTGTCACCTCGTCTGCTTGTGTCGGAATGAGTGATGGAAGCGGGAATCTTGATAACAAACTTACCGAGCTATCGGATGATATTAATAAGAAAGTTGCAGCTCTTTCCTTTGGATTATATGATAAAAATGATGTAATTAATCCTGAAAATACTCTCAATGGGTATCTTAATTCTGTCACAGGAAAATTCACAGAAGGGAGTGGATATGTCAATGTGTATTCAGTAAAAAAGGATTCGCTATACATCATAAAGGGAAGATTAGCTTATGGAGCAGCTTGGGCGATTGTTGATAACATTCAAGCATCTAATACTTTATCATTCTCGAACGATATAGTAGCATCAGGAACAGGATTTGATGTAAATACGCTATTGATGTTAAAGCAAGATGGTTATATTGCCGTCTCGAATCTGAATGAAAAAACCAAACTTGACTTATATGAATATAAAGCATCATTGGACACGGTTAAATCCAATCTTTCAGATGTAGAAAAAAACGTAAAAGCAAATACCGAGGAAATAAAAGCAGTGTCAGAGAATCTAAGCGGAACAATAACAGAGAATACATACAAGGATGTTGAGTATAACATAACATCATTTAATGGATATGCGTGTAACGTATATTCTATTGCAGACAATATTTCTGGTATTGAATTTACCGTAAACAATGAAAATCAAATAGAGATATACAAATTTAATATCGTTAGCAAAGAACTGTCTCTTCTTGAAGAAATAATACCAAAAATAGGATTTAATTCTTATATATTTGATAATCCGGTTGAGCTTTCTTTAAATGAAGAAATATGTATCAAAGGAAATGTATGTTATACAACATCAGAAAAAGGACAGAGAGTTATTTTTAAAAATGATGGCACTGAGACTTGGAATGATAATTCTGTTTTAAGATTTGCAATAGGTTATATTTATCAAACACAAGTAATTCCTTTATCAGAAATTAGAGAAAGAATTAACTTGTTACCAACTAAATCACCAAACATAATTTATGTTGATAAAAGAGGATATGGTGATTACACTACTATACAAGAAGCTGTTAACAAGGCATCTACTATTGATTCGCAAGAAAATCCAGTTACCATAGTAATATATCCCGGGATATACGAGGAATCAGTAAAGTGTAATGGAAGAAGCATAGGGCACAATCCTTATATATCATTAATAGGACTTGACAAAGTTAATACTATAATTAGAGACGACTACGGTCACTATAATAATGCTCCTTTAGAATACGGTTGTAATGGAGTTGTTAAAAATCTCACAGTCGTATCCACGCACGAGAAATGGGATGAAAAATATACTGAAGATGACATATCATATCAAAGGTCTTACGCATTACATCATGACTGGGAATACGAAGGGGTTGCAGAATATGATAATTGTATATTTGTTTCAAAACAAGCTCCAGCTGTTGGAGCTGGTACTAAAAGCAATCAAACTTTAATAATACGGAATTGTGAGATAAGAAATGATTCGGAAGACTGGAGTTCAACTGTTCACCATGACGCAATGTTATTACACAATGGGAATAATGCAGAAAATCAGAATGTTTCTCTCATCAACAATATATTTAAATGTAAAATTGGATTTCCGATTAACATGAAAAAAACATATAATGGTGAAATTGTTAATGTATTATGTGTAGGAAATGCTTGTTATTCTGATAATAAGGGAACAGAAGCGTATGTAGCAGATAATTATATACTTGATAAATCATCCTATAATAATCAATCTGATAATATAAATTATAAAGTAGTAGAATAACTCGGTAAGTTCTGAATATGCTGCAAGGTACGGTTGTAAGAAGGCCGAAGTGGATTTAACCAGCCACGTAAGATGCGTTATCGAGGAACGCATAAAAATTCCTTGCAGCATTTTAATTATAAATATAAAATCATGATTTCAGATTGCATTATAAAAAAAACAGTATTCATAGATGAAAAAGATTTTATATGACAACTGGATAGCACGCACATTCCTCTGGGGTGATTACGACACCATTACGCTGGCCGCATGGGTCTGTACGAAATACAAGAATAAGGAGGAGATGCCACAGAGAATCAGGAATCATGAATGCACCCACGCACGTCAATGGGTGGAGTGCATGATAGCCAGCGGAGTAATCATCTGGGCACTGGTGATTTTTCCCGGAATATCTTCCTGGTGGTTCTGCCTTTCCTTCCTCATGTTTTACGTACTTTATGTGCTGGAATATATCGTAAAACTCATGTTTTTTGGCAGTGAGGCATACAACCGGATCAGTTTTGAAAAGGAAGCTTACGAAAACCAGTATGATGACAACTACCTGGAGAATGCCGGTTATTTCGGATGGATAAGGTATCTTTTTAATTAAGTTCCCACACGTGAAAAGAATGAGAGACTGCATTTCATATACAGTCTCTCATTCTTTTTCAATCATCGAAATAACATAGATATTTTTCAAAGCTGGTATAGCTCTTATGACCTGAAGCACGCATGATTTCGAGTGGTCTGAATCCGCGCAGCACGTTTATAGTGATAAACGATCGTCTGCTTGTGTGTGAGGATACAAGTTTCCATTTCGGGAAGAATGCCGTTTCAATCAGTCCGTTTACCTTTGTCTCCCTCTTTATTTCCTCACAGAACTCTCCTCCTATGTGTCGTAACAGTTGTTTCAGGTATTTGTCATAACATGATATGTCGGTCTTTACCGGGGCTGAATAATCATATTTTTCAAGAATGCGGTAAGTGGTATTCCTGTCTATTGACATTTTCTCTATGTCCACGTATGCCATCATTCCGGTCTTCTGCTGAATCTGTCTGAAAATGTTTCTGTCAAAACATTTCCTTTCTATCCTTACCATATCCGAAAAGCGCTGTCCGAGATTGCAACTAAGCACAAACATATCCTTTACACGCTGCATGTGAGAAACATATTGCTTTCTCCTTGAAATGGTGCTTACGTCAAAATGATATATGTGGCTTATTTCATCGGCCGTAAGCGCAATCTGCTCATGACAGTAGCTTGGAATTTTCAGCATATCGTAGGTGTCTGATATGCGGGCCCGGTGTCTGGCCGACCATTCCACAGAGGTCTTTAGCTGGCTGCACACGGTTTTTACGGTAGAGAGGGAAAGCTTTCTTTCTTTCGTAAGGAAGGAAATAAAATAAGTCCAGAAAAGTTCATTTACCTGTGAAGGGGAAATTGTACATCCAAAAAGTTTCTGGATGTAGTTCAGGTTGAAAAGAAGACATGAGAAATGTTTTCCGTATCCTTCAGAAAGACGATTCTTCACGCGGATCATTTGTTCAATACATTCAATCAATGAGCAGCCCGACAAATCCAGCTCAAAACCGGACGCGGAACTTCGAAGGAAGTCAGAAAATTCCTGACACCTTTGCTTTGTACTGGCAGAGGTTAACATAACATGTATTTTTAAAATTGGCTCCCCTAAAATAGAAAAAATATTTGAGATTGGCAATAAAAAGTATTATGTTTGTAATGGAATACATTTACATGTATTTAAAATTGGCTTGAAGGGCGGAGCAAAGTGTTGCACATCCGTCCTTCTTTTTATTGTTTTAAAGTGCAAATAAGCATTCAATTATCAAAAAAACATACCCGTTTTATTCGGATATAAATATTTTTTGTAATTTAGCGGCGTGATAGGGAAAACAGGGATTCCCTTCTTCGATGAGAGTTTTATCAACACAGAAAGGAGACAAGCGATTGTCTCCTTTTTTGTTTTTGTCCTCCGAGAAACCGTCGTTTTTTTTGTCCTTCATTCTCCAATGTGTTCTTCGTAACTTTGTATTGCAACAAAAACCAAATGTTTAACTAAAAACGACGACAAAATGGAAAAGATGATTTTATTGTTTGCAATGCTGATCTCTGCAGTGACCGTTTTCGCACAGGAAGCTGTAACCTCTGAACCTTCTACTGCAGGATTCGTAATCGACCTGGGCACGTTTACCGGAATCGTAGCACTTATTTCGGCTATCGTGACGCAGATTCTGAAAGTCATTCCTGCCATTTCAGGAAGCAAGCTCGCAAAAATCGGTGTGAGCGTGGCGGTAGGTATGGTGGTGTGCGTGCTGGCATGGGCACTTCAGCTTACTCCACTGCTCGAAGGATACCAATGGTGGGGAACGCTTATTTACGGACTGGCTGCCGGCCTTAGCGGATGCGGTTTCTACGATGTGGTAAAAGCTATTGCCGCTCTTTTTAAGGATAATACGGAAGAGATGGAATAACGGGAAATCGGAAGGAGGCACAGGATGGACGCAGAAATGGTGACGGCCATAAGCGCAGCTGTAGTTTCCGTGGGTACCTTGATTTTTACTCAGTACAACAAAATGACGCAGAAGTATCGTGACAAGATGAACGATATGAAGTTGGAACGGTACAAGCAGGAAACCGAACGTCTTAGCTTCAAGCGAAGCGAGAACACGGCAAAGGTATTCGGCGAACTGTGGAAGGTGCTCTACGAGACAAAGGCCGACAGGGTGTACATCGTACAGCCGCACCCGCTGGGTAACTCAGCCTTCCTTTCCATCTATTTCGAAGTGAAACGCAAGGGGGTGTCGGGCATGAAGGACAACGTGCAGCGGCTCCCTATGAGCGAAATGGCAGTATTCAGCAGAGGACTGGCCGAAAACCTTTTTCTCTGCTATACGGATATAGACTCTCAAGTGAAGGACAAGATGGCCAAATCCCTGTTTATAACCAATGGCTGTCGCGCCGTAGCCATAAAGAGGCTGAACAGCGCTTCCGACTGGGTAGGAAACATCTTCTGCGAGTTTACCGACGAAATGGAGGTAAGTGAGGAACAAGCCCACAAGGTGCTGCACGATGCAGCGGTGAACATACAGTTCATTCTTCCGGAATACCGGGAGAATCCCTATAAATAGAGTTACAAACCAAAAACACAACACAAACAATGGACGAAATCAGTTTTAAGAAGGCAGCGGAAGGATATGTGGCCGAATATACTTCCGAAGGACGTACAATGGTGCAGATTCAGGGTGTGAAAAGCGGAAGGCTTTCAATCTCCCAGTTTATTGACACCATGGAACCCGTCGCAATGGATACGGTGAATTTCACAAATTCAGTAATTGAAATCAATGTACCTGCCGGCATGAAGGTACGGCTTCTGAGCGATGTGGAGGTGAAAAAAGTAAAGGCATTGGTCATCAAGGATACCGCAGCAGCCGGCGGTGGAGGAGGTGGTGAAAGCTATGTGCTCCCGAAAGCCAGCGACTCTGCTTTGGGAGGAATCCAGACCGGCTATTCTGAAAGCGGCAAGAATTATGCTGTAAGAGTAGATGGCAGCGGGAAAGCCTATGTAACAGTAAACTGGACCGATACAACTTATACAAATGCCACATCAGGAACACCAGGTTTGGTAAAACAGGGTGCCCATGTAACAGATGCTACAGGTTCGGAAGATGCACATACCGTACTGAACAAGCTGATTGACGAGCTTGAAAAGGCCGGGGTTCTGGCTTCTGCATAACCACAGTCACAACACAAAAACTAAACTAGACACGGCATGAAAATCTGGATTGATAACGGTCATGGTGCAGGAACCAATGGGAAGCAGTCGCCCGACGGACGGTTGCGCGAATATGTCTATGCACGCGACATTGCACGCCGCGTGGTGGATGCGCTAAAGAAGAAAGGGCTGGACGCGCAGCTGCTCGTTCCGGAAGAGGAAGACATTTCGCTTCAGGAACGGTGCGCACGCGCCAACCGGGTGAAAGACAGCATCCTGGTATCCGTTCATTGCAACGCTGCCGGAAGCGGCACGCAGTGGATGACCGCACGCGGATGGGAAGCATGGACCAGCGTAGGTCAGACCAGGGCCGACAAACTGTCCGAATGTCTGTATCAGAGTGCGGAGCAGGTGCTGAAAGGCATGAAGATTCGTAAGGACACCACCGACGGAGACAGCGACAAGGAAAGCGGTTTCTATATTCTGAAGCACACCGTATGCCCGGCCGTGCTGACGGAAAACCTTTTCCAAGACAATCGCGAAGATGTGGACTTCCTTCTGTCGGATGAAGGACTCCAGAAGATTGTCACGCTGCATGTGCAGGGAATCTGTAAATACCTGGGCGTATGAAACAGCTTCCGTGGATACTGGTAGGCTTGCTGTCGGCCGCGCTCCTCTTTTCGCTTTTCTTCCGTGGATGCGCGTCGCCGCAGTCTGGTCAGGGTGATACCGTATGGCTTCCCGTCAGGGTAGATACGATACGCGACACCGCAGTTGCTCCTCCCGTGTCAGAGCGTTCCGCAGGAACAGACACCGCACGCCTTCCGGTATATCGTCCGCAGAAACCGTCCGGGCCAGCTTCCATTCCGGACAGCATAGCGGACACGGTTACGGTTGTTTCTGATTCGCTTTCTACAGGAACAGACAGCGTAGACGTGATTATTCCTCTCACAGAGAAGGAATACCGCACGGACGACTACCGGATAGTCATTTCAGGGTACCGCCCGCAACTGGTGTCGGCAGAGTTTTACCGACGCACACAGACGGGGGTGGTAAATGCACCGGCACCTAAAAAAAAGAGGTGGGGAATAGGACTGAGCGCCGGATACGGAATAGGGCTTTCAGGGAAGACAGAACCGTTTCTGGGCGTTACGCTTAATTACAACCTGCTGCAATGGTAGCGGCAGGTTGTTTCTTTAAACACAAGAGAAAAACACAGGGCAGACGTGCCCGATAAACAAAGAAACGATGAGTAAGAGTGAGATTTTTAGCACCATCCTCCGCATGGTATCGGAGGAAACGGAAATACCGTCTGCACAGATCCTTTCCGGAAGGAAGGACACAGAAACGGTAGATGCACGCTATCTGCTCGTGCATTTCCTTTTTCAGAGCGGATTGAATCCGTCGTATATCGCTGCACGAATCGGAAAGACGGAGCGTGCCGTCAACCAGATTCATACCAATTTCGACCAGCGTCTCAGCACACAGAAAATATTCAGAATAAGTTGCGAAAGAATCAGGAAGAGGTTAGGAAATAACTCATTCCCAGAGTAATGCTTCGTCCGTACCTTTGTCATGTCGGGAAATAGTTCACGACACAACACAAACACAAAACAGTATGACAATCAAAGGTATGGATGGCCAGAGTTACAACGTAACCGGCCAGGGACAAGGTAATTTCAACACTGTGGGTGCAGCAGCAGGTATCGCATCATTTTTGGGTATCAACGGTGGTAACATCCTGGGTCGCAATGGCTGGGGATGGAACGCAGAAGGCGTATGTTCAGACAACATGCCCGTAAGCCGTTATGAGTTGAACATGGTGGAACAACTGAACGCAAAGGATTCAGAAATCGCTTTGCTGAAGGCTGACAAGTACACTGACCAGAAGATCGTGGAAGCCTATAAGGACTTGCAGGGTCAGATCAAGGAACTTTCAGTGGAAGTTCGCTCCAACAAGGACGCTCAGACCGCTGTCAACATGCAGCAGGCCGTTTACAACGGTACCAACACCGCTGCTCTGCAGTGCATGCAGAACAGCATCGCCGCTTTGCAGGCTATCACCAAGACATACATTCCGTCAAGCAACGTATGTCAGGATGGATGCTGCGGATGTCCGTCTGCCCAGTAACCCCAAACTGGCCCCGGGGGAGGACCGTCCGGTCTTCCCCTTCCTTTTGATTTTCAAGCACTGTAGAAAAAACTCAAACACGCAGCACAATGACAAACGCACAGATTCTGACCGCTGTCATCCTGAAATGGGGTGAGCCGGTCATTCCGGTTATGATGGGCAATACGCTCAACGGTATTTCTGCCGGTATGCTTCCGGTGGAGAAGTTATTCAAGTCAATCGGACTCGCAGGCCCCGGATGGCAGATTTCCAATGAAATCAATTCGCTGGCATCTTTAGGAGGGACAAAAATGATCCGTCCGTTCCTTGAACGATTTGTATCCCGCATTCCGGACGACATGATCCCGGAACTGGCTCACGGATATGTTGACTCTGCCATCCAGCAGGGAAAGCTTTCCATAATCGACGGATTTTTCACCTTCGACCGCAATGACCTGGTGGAACTGAAGAAATACCTGGACTGCAACCTTCCGTATCAGAAACCCGAGGAATATGTGGTGAAGGTTCCGCAGCAGCCCGCACAGCCGTCGCACCCACAACCGCAGCCTGCACCAAAGAATGAAACACGAGAAAAAGAAGAGAAATAAGTGCCGAATACAGGCGGCCTGGTGTCCTGTAAAAGATATATAACACAAACACAACACAACTATGATTCAGTCAATTACTTTGTCTGGAGTTCCGACAGCTACCGCTCAGCCACTGACGGTAAACATCACTAAGAAACTGCGTCAGGCTTATTGCGTGAACAACGGCGTTCAACCTACTGCTACCGTCGTATTCAGTGTAGCAAGCGTCACAAACAACAACACGCAGAACATTGCGCTTATCAACGCAGCTGTAACTCTGACCTACACTCCGAAAAACGGATGTGCAGCAAAGACTATTCAGTGGACCGAACAGTTTACAGTAACCTTCATCGGTGCGGCAAATACAGCCCCTACCAGTGTGGTAGCTACAGCTTTAGTTCCGCAGGTATTCTCTTACAATGAGAACGGTTGCGGTTGCTCTGCTTGCGGCGCACTGATTGCAGTCCCGGTCACGATTACTGCTACCTTTCCCGCTTAACGAAGTTCAGGCAGCCGCGTTTAGCGCTTTCAGTCTGGCATCTGCCGATGAACCCGTAAAAAAGCGAAGGAAAAGGAAAAATGTTTGAGTGGCTTCCCGTCCGCGAGGGCGGGAAGTTTTTGAAGAAACTAATTTAAAAATATCGAGATATGGATAGAGAACAAATGATCTCCCGTTACGAGGAGCTGTATGATAAGATGAAGGACAGCAAGGACGTGAAGAATATGAAAATATTCGGCGAAGCTGCTACCTATTATTTCAAGGAAATGGCAAAGATGCATCCGGAAATGGCTATGAGCTGGCTGAGCCACCTCGAAGCAATGTGCTGGGATAATTTTTTGTCGGAAACAGAGGCCGTGAATATCGGTAAGACCATGGTCAACGAAGATGGGTTGAAAGGATTCCACTGGGGGCATGACACTTTCGTGGCTGCCGTGAAACAACTTGGAGGAGTTCCCGAAGAAAAACCTTCGTACAACTCGTATGCACTTTGTGTCACAGCCAACATGATTTACAGCGACATGGCATACAGCATCGCTGAAGACATGGGATACAAGACACCTGCCGAAGTGCCGAACGAAAAGATGGCCCTTTCATGCTACAAGAAAGCTGTGTCCTACCTGAAAGACAAGGACAAGAACTTTCAGGTGCGCCGTTACTTCAAGAAGCGCATGTACGGAGAGCCGGCAGCCATGTAACAGCCGCATAGAAGAAAAGCTGGACCTCCTTATCCGGATGGTAGCTCAACTTGACGGGATAAGAGGATTTGGCTCTAATGTGCTGGCAAATGTGGTGGGCGATATAATTATGAGAAAAAGATGATGTAGTTTGTCTTTCCACCTATATGAATGAAAATGCAGCCGGGTTTTGTCGTTTCTTCCCCGGCTGCATTGTTTTTTAATTGTAAATATCAATGTTTATAAAGAAGATTTTCTTGACAATGTAATTTCATTGACATGGAATGTGAATATGTATTCTTTTACGTTCCCATCGTATTCAATTGGGAAAAGTATTCTAATTTCTTTTCCTATTTCCGGCTTTCCCATGTCTTCCAGTTCTTGCGGGCAGTTATAGTAGTTTACAATAAAACTTTTTCTAGGATATGGAACAGCAATATCAGATAAACTACTTCCTTTTGATATAACGGAAGAAGGTATTTCAAGATTCGCATGGATTACTCTTGTCTCACCGCTTACTACTCTTCTGGAATTATTTGAAACATCTGTAAAAGACATATTATTCCACAAAATTTTGAGAGATCTATTAGTTTTGTTTAGAATATTAAAAGACAAAGAACTTTGTAATATTTCCCAGTTAATTTTTATGTATTCATCTTCATATTCGTTATTATTGTTTTTGGATACGGATTTTTTTTCACCGTTAAGTTCAACGGACTTTAGGGAAAAGTTGAATGTTGTATAATATCTGAATACAACTTTACGGTACATTTCCGCACTACACAATTTACCTTTATAAAAAAGAAAATCTGGAGCTTTGTCAATAAGATTCGGATAATACCATCTTACAATATTTTCTCCTTTCTGTTGAATCTTAGGCTGTATTCCGATGATGAATCCTACTTCAGATTCATTCATACCCTCTTTTAGTATTCCGTTTGCAATATCATCAAGATATTCTTCCCGTAGATTTGTAAATAATGGGATAAGAATTCTTCTATCAGAAAGGACAGAATTATGTATAATCCCATTTTTCCCTTTGTATCTGACAATTGAATGATAAACATCAGAGGTGTCTACGCTTATAATTTCTACTTCTTTCCCTTTTTTGATCATGCTATAGTCTAATGATTCCAAAGGCTTTGACAAATCTTGTCCCTCTTTAAAAAAATAAGCCTTATATACACCTATTTGGGATTTTATCTGTGAATGCGCCGAAATAAAACAACATAGGAATAATAAAAATAGAATTTGTCTTATCATAAATCAGAATATAGTATTTCTGTAAATAAATTATTTAATTTTACGAAAGACAACTTTATACTCTCCTTTTATTGAAGAAAGTTCTTTTTCATCACAAATCATCATTTCTCCGTTCTGAGATATAATTATTTGGTCTTTCTTTAGAAACTCAATAATAGGAGCTGCATTTTTCTTTTCTTTCCAACTGATGTTTTCTGACCATTCGCCAATTTCAGATGGGTTTTCATTCCTCATTTTTTTTTCGTCGGAATCAATTTCTTTCCCGTCAAAAAGATTTTCTTCATTCTCTTCCTGTTCTTTTTTGGAAAGAGATTTTTCAATCAAATTCTTGATTTGGCTGACATCATTTGTCATACTCCATATTTTGAAGAAAAGGATGATGCAAAGAATACCAAAAATAAATTCCAGGAATAAGGACGTAACTTCAATGTCGCTTAAATTCCTGGGAAAAATGGATTCAGGAATAATAATTAGTATAAGCAATGTTATACCAAATCTTTTTATTAATACATTTTTTTCATGAAAATCATATTTTTATTTCAAGCAAATGTAACTATAAGCATAAAATAAAAATATGATTATGAAATGAAAATTTTAAAAGTGCTGATTTTCGGAGGAAAAATGAAAAAATAAAACAATTTTAAACGTGATGTAAATTAAAATTGCAATATATAGAGGGAAATTATCCTTTATTTTACCAGTTTAAATTAAAAAATAACACCCCTCCACAATAGCCTGTAGGGCCTGTCAAAACAAATGCAGCAAACCACTTGAGAGGTTTGCTGCATATCGCTCGAGAGGTTTGCCGCAAACCACTTTAGAGGTTGCTGGCGAATAGTTTTAAAACGGTGTCCGTTGAATTGAAGGACACCGTTTTTTGTCCTTCATTTCCACCTTCCGGCTGCCTAACTTTGAGGAAAACAAACACAAAGACATGGCAAATAGTTTAGGTACCAGACTGGCTAGAATCGACGTGCTTATAGGCGGGGCGGAACAGGCTCGTAAGCAGGTTGAAGAGATGCGTGAAGAATGGAAGAAGCTTGGTAAACAGGCACAGGAAGCCCAGAAAAACATGCAGGCTACTGTGGATACGGTTGCTTACGACAAGAATAAAAAGATATATGAAGATGCTTTAAAGCAGCAAAAACAACTTCAGAAGTCAATAACTGAATCTGAACGGAATATTAATACTGTGCAGAAATACCTTACAGATATTTCCGGACAGACTCTACGTAATCTAAATAACGCTCAGAAGGGTTTGAAACAGATGTTGCTTGGGGTAAACCCGAAAGACCTTCAAACGCTTAATACAGTTCGCGATTACATCAAACAGATAGCCGATGAAGCACAGCGCCGGAAAGGGAACCTTGTAGAGTTTTCCGACATCATAGGCGACATAGGCAATGTGAGCGACAAGTCGCTTGGCATGGCTAAACAGCGCTTGCAGGAACTTATTTCTACCACTCAGAAAAATACAAAAGAGATTCAGACTTACCGTGAACAGCTGAAAAAGGTGGAGGACGAGGAACAACGTCGTATCAGTTCAAAGGCTGGTCGTGTAATGGATAATCTGGATGGAAGTAGTGTGGCGGAAATTCAGGAAGCCATTAATGTGACAACAAAGCTTCGTGACGCTCAGAAGCTTGGTGGACAGGAGTGGGAGATTTACAATGATGAAATACAGCGTGCGCAGAAGTATTTGTCGGATTACAACAACCTGACAAAGCAGATTGCCATGTCCGATAGGATGAAAGAATTGGGGAAAGCCAGTGAATCATCCCTGGCCGAGCTGAAAAAATACTGGCAGGAGCAGGTAAACGGTGCGCAGCGTGGAAGTCAGGAACTTGCTGAATACGAATCAAAGCTTAAACAGGTTTTGGATGAAGAGAAGAAACGATCGGCTAAAAGTGCAGTCAGTGTATTCAGTAATTTAAGTGGAAGTAGCCTTACTGAGATTCAGGATGCAATTAAGGCAACAACCCAACTTCGTGATGCAACAGAACTTGGTTCAAAGCAGTGGGATATATATAATCAGTACATTGAGCGAGCTAAGAAGTATCTTTCTGATTTTGAGAATACAAGTAAAAATGCGGCTATTGCAGAGCGCATGAAGAATATTGGGAATGCCAGCACATCCTCACTGGCTGAACTGAAAAAGTTCTGGCAGGAGCAGGTGGATGGGGCAGAACTTTCTTCACAGAAACTACAGCAATATCAGCAAAACTTGGAAGCGGTTATCAAGGAAGAGCAGAACCGAATTTCCAATCGTGCGCAAACCACACTCGGGAAAGTCCAGACCGGCACATTCGATGGCACAATAGCCCAGACAAAAGAAGCCATCAAGTTGCTTGAACAATACAAGCAGCAGCTAAAGACAAGCGACACAAAGGGAGTAAAGGAGGTAGAGTCGGCCATCAATTCACTTAACGAGAAACTGAAACAATCATCTGCCGAATTTACTTCACTGAAAGATGCGCTTGATAAAGCTGAAACGGTTGGTCAAGGTACGTTCGACGGTACATACGAAGACCTTGAAAAGCTGAAAAAATCGCTAGAAGAGTATAAAAAGAAGCTTGAAGTAAGCGATACAAAAGGCTTGAAAAAAATTGAAGATGCGCTGAGCACGATTGAGAAAAAACAGAAAAATTCTGTGTTAAGCGCAAAGGAACTTGATAAAGTCCTTCTTTCTCTGAAAACGGCTTCTCTTGAAGATTTACAAAAGGCCGCTGCACAGCTTCAGGAAGAACTTTCGAAAACCGGACGTGACGCAAAGAAGTATGTCGAAAAATCAATGGACCTGCGCCGGGTAAACGAGCAGATTAATGAAGTGAAGCGAAGCTGGCAGGAACACGATAACCAGATTGTAGCTACCATCAAGCGTTTGACAAGTTATGTGCTGGTATATGCCGGATTCAATGAGGTGGTAGGACGTATCAAGCAGTTGTATCAGGCTAACTTGCAGTTGAGTGACAGTCTGGCCGACATCGAGAAGACCACCGGGCTTTCCACTGAGTCAGTAGCCGAGCTGAGCCGTGAAATTGACAGTATCGACACCCGTACCGCACAGCAGGAACTTCACGACCTGGCATACGAAGCCGGTAAGTTAGGTATTTCTGCCAAAGAAGATGTGTTGGGATTCGTGAAGGCAGGTAATCAGTTGCTCGTAGCATTGGGAGAAGATTTGGGAGGTGCTGAAGCGGTACGTCAGCTGATGAAGGTAAATGCCATTCTGGGTGAGACACAGAAGCTCGGAGTGGAAAAAGCCTTGCTCGCCACCGGTTCTGCTATCAACGAAATATCCCAGACCAGCCGTGCTTCTGCCGGTCCGATTGTCGATGTAGTAAACCGTATCGGAGCTATCGGAGAAGCGGCAGGACTTTCCATGTCCGATCTGATTGCGCTGGCCGGCACACTCGACGCGCTTGGTCAGCACGCCGAAATGGGTGGTACGGCTTTGAACACCTTTATCTCTACACTTACCAGTAACACCACCGAGGTGGCGCAGGCTGTGGGTCTGAGCGATGATTACTTGAAAAACCTGATTGAACAGGGTAAAACCATTCAGGCCGTAATCGCTGTATTCGAGAAGATGAACGCCATGGGCGGACTGGATGTGCTGGCTCCGATTATGAAAGACCTCGGTAGCGATGGCGAGCGTATCAAGCAGGTGCTCGTTACCCTTTCTTCCGGCGTAGACGAACTGAAGGCACAGGTATTTACTTCTTCCCGTGCGTTTAAGGAAGCTACCAGCGTGACGGATGAATACAACATCAAGAACGAAAACGCCATGGCCATCATGCAGCGTATGGGGAACGCCATCAAGGAATCGTTTATCAACAGCGGATTTGTGGAATGGCTAACTGATGTGCTTCGCTATATTTCGAGCATTCCCAACCGGTTTGAACGCGGAGAGACTTTCATACGTCTGATGGCAGTTGCGCTTCAGGTGCTGGTGGGAGTAATGATAGCCACGTCTTCGGCGGTGCAGAAGGCTAGTGCAAACATTGTGCTGTTTACGAAAATGGTAAAAGCAGGAACAGCATCTGTGAATATATTCAAAATAGCCTGGCAGGCCCTTACATTTGCCATGAGTATGAATCCGATCGGATGGGTTGTTTTGGGCATTACTGCGCTGACTTCGGCTGTTACTTATTTCAAGAAATCAGTAGACGAGGCAACAAAGGCACAAGCTGGATTTGAAGCAGCCATACAGAAGGAAACATTTGAGCTTTCCAATCTGAAATATGCGATTGACAAGGCAAATGTATCGAACGGAGAGCGTGCGGCACTGATTAAGCAGCTGAATGACAAGTATGGGGCATACCTTGGATTTATGGTCACTGAAAACAACTATGCCGAGAAGCAGGAATACATTTACAGCCTGATTAATGCCCGTCTTCGTGAAACGCTGGCGCTGAAGATGCGCGACAAGATGATGGAAAACATTGCCGACAAATACACCGACCAGATTCAGGAACTTCAGTCGAAGATTATTGCTTCGCTGAATAAAATGCAGAATGTGGGAGAAACCAATGCCGGCGATGCCATGGCCCTTATCATGGACGGGATGAATAAGGTAGTAGAAGAAGGAGGTAATCTGTACGACGCGCTGGATGGCTTTATGGAGAAATATGACAAGAACATAAAGCAACTCCCGTTCAGTTCCGACGCTTTAAAACTGATGAACATACTGAAAAATATCCGTAAGGAAGCAGGGCAGACTCAGACTTTCCTTGAAAGTACGCAGCGTGCTGCCGAGAGAAAGACCGAAGAGCTTATGTTGCAAGACCTCCGTAAGTCCAACCAGGACATTCTTTCTTCGTCCGACCTGCCTGAACTGAATACCTATTTGCAGCAGGCGACTACCTACGTGCAACGTCTGCGTTCAGATGTTGAATATTTGAATGCAAAACGTGAGAAAGGAAAGAAATTGACTGAGCTTGAAACTGCAGAGCTTGAAAGGCTGAATGAAAGGAAAGAAAAAGGGATAATGCTGAATAAGCTCGAGGAATCCAGACTGGAAGAATTGAACGATAAGCGTAGGAAGGGAGAGAATCTTACCGATTCAGAACTGAAGGAACTGAAAGAGAAGAACCGCCTGTTAGGTGCATATCAGTACAACATAGATCAGGTGGAAAAACGTATTAAGGCCATCGGACTGGAGTCTGTATGGGGACAGGGGGTATCGCTGGAAACAGCCGGAGTAGACAAGCTGGTAGCTACCTACAAAAAGCTGGAGGCCATGATGAAGAGCATTAATGAGGACAAGGACTATGCAGACACCTTCGCTGCCCGCGGATTCAAGTCGGCCAAGGAAGAATACGAGGCGCTGAAAAAGATGGAGCAGGATGTGGCCAAGGTGCTGGCTGAGAAATGGGGTCGCGACACAAGTGGTAACTGGCTCAAAGTACGTAAGTCAGGCACACGTGGTGAGCAGAAGGAAATGAATGATGAAATCAGTGCGGCCATGTCTGCGCTCGAAGCTTACTTCCTCCGCCGTCAGCAGGCTATCCGTCAGGCATATCTCGATGAACAGATAACTACTGAGGAGATGAACCGCCAGATTGACGCGACCGAGGAAGAGCATCTGCTGGCACGTGTGGAGCTTCGTAAAAAGCTGTTGGGTGAGGAGAACACCTTCAATCAGAATTTATACGGAATGGAAGGTAAGAACCTGGAATCTACTGCTGCATTGATTAAGAAGCTGGGCGAACGTCAGACTGACGGATTACGTAAGAATCTTGAAAAAGACCTGCTCGAAGTACAGAACATGGCAGTGAAATACCGTCAGACTATCGAGAAGGAACTGCTTAAATACAACCCATTTGAAAGCCTTGTCAACCAGTTTGAGGAGTCGCTTGACAAGCTTCGTCTGCTGAATACCGATGCGGAGAAAGAGTTCCGTATGAGTTTAGGATTTAGCGGAGTGATTGACGAGAGTGCAGTGAAGGAAAGAATTAATGCCCTTGTTTCTCTGTCGGAAGATGCTTACAGTCTGAACGAAGACCAGTTGCGGACTTATCTTAGCAACATTGACGCGGTATGGGCCGAAAGCATGAGCCCGGAGCAGATGTCGCTCATGCTGAAAAAGCTGCGTGATTTCTACCAGGACTCAAAGGCCGCTGCCGAGAAGTATGCAAAGGACATCAAGGAAATGATAGACGTGCAGTGGGAAACCAGCGGAAACCAGAAACTTTGGGAAGACCGTATAAAAGGTACGGACGAACGAACTGAACTTATGGGTGCTGCAGGTAATCTTGGACTGGCATCCACACAAAGTTCCTTCCTTGGTACTTCCGAAACGGATAATGCAGAGCTCGAAGCCTTGCGGATAAAATTGGAAGCGGCGGCGCAGTATTATGAGCAGTTTGAAAGCCGTAAGAAAGAACTGATACAGCAGGCAATTGCTTCCGGCGCTACGCAACAGCAGGCAGAAGAATCTTTCCTCATGGCGCAGAAGGAGGCTTACGACAACTACATAGCTGCAAGGGAAGAACAATCCTCAAAAGAACTTGAAATCACGGAGAGCAAACTAAGCACACTAAAGAACTACACCGATGCAGTCGTGGATTTCAGTGAGCAGATGGGAGAAGCTGCATTTGCCGAAGTGGACGACCGTAAGCAAGCTGCAAAAATGTTGCTCCAAACAGCGATGAAACTCACCAAAGACTTGATTATGCAAAAAATAACCGAGTTGTTGATGAAGAAGACTCTTGGAGACCAGGAAGTAGCACAGGAAGCGGCTACAAGTGCTACTGTTACAGCTATTCATGGGTCACAGGCCATTACTGATATGACAGTAGAAGGGGCAAAGACTGAAGGAGATGTAACTTCTGGTATTGCGAGGGGATCAGCAAAAACAATCGGAGACCTAGGATGGTGGGGTATCCCATTGATTGCAGTTATCAGTGCGGCGCTTTCCGCCCTGATGGGCCTTGCAATGGGTAAGCTAAACAAGGCAAAGCAGGATGTGGCAGCTGCTACCGGAGTAAGCAGCAGCAAGGGCCGTGTAGCAGCCGGAATGCTTACCTACGCAGAGGGTGACTATCCGGTACTGGGGAACGACGGACAGATATACAACGCACGCTACCAGAAGGAGCTTAAAACGGGTGTGTACGGCGGAGGTGCGCATTTCGGTATTTTCTCTGAAAAGAAGCCTGAAATGATTGTGGACGGCGATACCACACAGAAACTTATTCTGAACTATCCCCACATCTATGAAAGCATCCTCACCATTGCGCGTCACGGACAGCTAAAATCGGCAGCCATGCCGACATTTGCCAGCGGAAGCTATCCTTCCATGCCGGCACAGATTACCCAGGTTGCATCCGGAGCTACGGACATGACCATGCAGAACGAGCAGATGACACAAATGCTCGGAAGTGTGGCCGAAGCGCTTTCCACACTGAACGAGCGTCTGAGCAAGCCGATTAGCGCCACCGTAGACCCATACGGGAGCAAGGGAGCGGTAAACCAGTTGAACAAAGCCAGCAATTTTATGACCAAACGCGGACTGATAAAATAATGACACGATGAAAGGACTACAGATAAAGATTAACAGCCAGTGGGTAAAGCTGTCGGAAGATTTTTCCATTATATTGGAGCAGTCGAACCCACTTTTCAATGACCAGGGAACATTCTCGTTCCCTTTCGAAATTCCGCTGGAACCAAACCGCGAGATTTTCAAGAACATTGCCGATCCTTGGGGAGACATTAGCCTGAAGGACATTGACCGTATGCCCGCAGAGCTTTGGGTGGACGGCGTGATGATATACCGTGGTGTGATAGAGACCGACGATGAAGTGGAGTTCGAAGATACACTTCCCGTCACATTCATTTCCGGTAACAGCGATTTCATGGACCGTATAGAGGGAATGAATGCAAGGGATATTCCTCTCGACAGGGAGATAAAGCTGGGGTATAGGGTAAAATCAGCTTCCACACAATATTCCAATACGGATGATAATTTATTTATAACCATATACCTTAACGATGGAGTGATGAATTACACCGAGAGCAACGAATCGGACCCTTATCCTATAAAGCCATATTGCAATGTAAGGGTATGTACACCAAACGATGCAGGAAGCTATAATATATTGGAACCCAGAAGACCGTACAGCGGTGTATGCTTCTACGTAATGTATCTTCTTGATTGTTTCTTCAAATATCTGAATATCGGCGTACAAAAGAACGATTTGTCCACAATGGAAGACATGTGCCGTCTGGCATTTTTCAGCACGCAGTGTCATACGGAAGAAAAGGGAGATTCATTTTCTGTATCATGGACAGATATTATGATGAATAATTTTATGGGTTCATCATTTTCTCTTCATTATGACTTAAAGTATAATGTAATTCCAGGTGCTAATTCATACAGAAAAATTGCGACATTTCTTACCCAGAACTTTTCTTATAGCGCGGTGAATGTTTTTGCTACCAATCAGAATTTCCCGGATGTAGAAATGGAAGATTTGATTGAAGACCTGCAAAATGCTTTTGGTATCCGGTTCTTGTACGACAGTGCAAAAAATACGATGGATGTCATATATATAAAAGACATTCTGAAATCGGATGAAACATCCATTCTTGATGTGGAAATAGTGGGGATGCAGTTGAAAAAATCAAAAGAAAAGACCATACGCCTTACATACGGCCAGGAAGATGATACTGCATTCAATTATGATGATTATTCCAATGTGAAGGAAAAGAATAATTACATGGAGATTCTTCAGCAGGGACAAGCATCCAATGACACTACATGCTATCAGGATAAACTTACAGGGAACTCCTATCGTATAAAAGTGGACGAGAATACTGGAGGAAATCCTTCGTTGTTTGAGGTTGGTGGATTCCGTGATTATTTAATCGGAGGCACATCGACGGAAGAAGAGGAAGATGAAATATCTATCAACTTTGCTCCGGTGATGATAAATGATGTAAACGGTCAGACAGTAGTTTCAGAGGCTATGTCTGGTAAAGAAGGTCAGCAGATTCTGGCTGTATTTGCCGATCAGGAACTTCTGTCGGAAAGGAATGCAAGTTTCAGTCTTATTCCCGGGATATTGGGCGTAGCACCTTCTCACATGATGAGATACAAGCATGAGATAACGCTGAGCTATCTTTCCGATGAAAATTATGACAAAGAATCAGCAGAAGAATCACCCATGCGTACTTACGATGCCGGATTTTGTCTTGGAATCATGCGCGGGCCTGGCAGTGAATCAGGGATAGACTACACCGAAAACTACGACGGTGAAGGGAACGATTCGTGGGTACAGACGGTAGCCAACAGTGCTTTTACAGCCGACAGCTGCGATAACTTTGGCCGTTTCTTTGATTACAACGGCACGGAGCAGGGTGGAGTAGACCAGTCCGGGCGATTCTCGCTCAAGCTGGTGGCCGGGAAAGACAAGTATCCCGCTTCTCAGGCATACCAGGACCGTGGACTGGTGTCAAAATTCCTTTCGGAGTATCTTTACTTCCTTTACAACCGGAAGACCGTGATACTGACAGTAAGAATGACCATATCGCAGATTGCAGGACTGGACATGCTCAAGCGCTACCAGATAGGTAACTATGTGGGATTCATCAATAAGTTATCCTACAGCATTGACCGTAGCGGGATTACGGAGGTAACAATCGAACTATATACCATTTAATGAAGAAATAAAACATGGCAATACAGGTATTACAGCAGCCGCCACAGATAGCATTTGCAGGCGACCCCATAGTGGTTAAGGCAAAAACCACGCTGAGCGGAAAAACTTTTCTCCGCATAAAGATTACGGTCAATTCCACCGCATTTGCCGCATCGGAAGAGTTTCCTTATTCTGAAAGCTATTCCTTTGAGGTTGGTTCCGACGGGATAGCCGTTTTCAACATCGGAGAGACCATAAAAACTGCGCTGTCAAGAAAGATGACGTTTGATGTGAACGGTACGCAGAGCCTTTCACAGATGACATACGCCGCACGATACACCATTACTTACAAAGAATCGTATCTGGACGGGATGGTAGAGATAGAAGAAGATGAAACCACTTCCGAGCAGTACAATGCCATACCCGGAAGGCTCACGGAGTTTGAACGCCTTACCACATCCAATGTAGATACCACAGAGATTTTAGGTGAGGGACGCATCTTGAGCCGTAAACCGGAGGGAGATATTGTCCCATTGGGATGGATACTGTGTATTCCTGCAGTAAGTACCCGATCGGACACCATTACCTACAGCGTAGTGCAGGGAGAAGAATCGAAAGAATATTCCGAATACACACGTGGTGCGCTGGTCCCGGATTCATTGCAAATAATCACATCATCGTTGAAGGAAGGTGAGCTTACAGTGAACACCGGATTTGAAACCGGGAAGAAGCGCTATGCGGTAAAGGCAAACCCGCTCATGCGCCACTTCATATTCCTGAACGGGTTCGGTTTGATGGAAAGTGTAGTCGCTTTTACGCGCGATTCGCTGGAGTATGACATACAGAGTGAGCTCTACACGCTGCCTGCTGACATTTCCTACCGTGCTACCACGCGCACTGCCAGCTATGCACAGACGCCTTCAGGAACTTTTTCCATGAGCAGCGGATTTGTAAACAGAGAGTGGGCCGAATGGTGGCTCACGGAATTTGTGGTGACGCGAAAGGCATGGATGTACGATAACGGCACATACATACCCGTCGCCATCATACCAGAAGAGACGAACAAACTTTATGACCGCGCTAAACCAGGTCTTATTTCCGTGAATTTCAGTGTGCGGTATGGATTCTCAGGAAGTACTATGAACTCATTCGTCTAACGGAAGGAATCCTTCTCCGTTTTTCTTCTGTAGTTTTTCTTTCAACCGGATAACCTGCTGGCGGAGCATACGGTTCTCTTCCAGCAGGATTTCCGCACTGGTCATCCCGCTGGAAAGGTCCATACGGTTTAAGTCTGTAATCAGGCAGTAAGGTGTCACTTCAAGTCTATTACATATATCAAGCATGTCTTTTATGCGCATGGTGCTTTTTTCTTTCCTCCAAGAGCGTATTTTCCATTCGCTAAGATCCATTGTTTTAATTAGTTCCGAACGGTTTTTCCCCGTCACACTATCTTTCCCAAAGAAATCATTTATATATTCAGGGTGGAATACTATTGTTTTCCAATTTTCCGACCGGTAATAGTCGTACACGTTTATCTTTGGTTCAATCCCATTGTCCCGATAAAATATATGCCTTGTGCTGATGTGGTATTTATTGCATAGTTTTATCAGTGAGGTAATCTGCATGTTACCTTCTATAAACAGCTCGCTAAAGTATTGCATACCAGCAACCTGAATTACTTTTTGTCTTGCTACTCCCACAACGATATGAAAGTTTTCAAGGAGATTCCAGTTGGCTTTCCATTCTCTTATTTTATTACCTGCATATATATATTCCGCGTTTTCTTCTGATAAAAGTTCCGCTTCTTTAATTCGTATTTTTAATTTACGATTTTCTTCCAAAAGAGAGGTCCTTTCTTGCCTGTATTCTCTGATAGTTTCTTTTAAATCTGAGATTTCCTGCCAAACTCGTGGAGAAATACCTATTTCTGTGGCTTCATATTTTTGAAGTTTCTCGTTTTTATCTTCCATGAATACGTCTATGTCGATGCCGAAACGGTTGCATATCCCGATAAGCCAGTTAACCGTGCACCCGCCTATCTTCGGATTCTGCCATCTAACGATGCTTGTGACTGATATTCCGATCTGACGCGAGAATTCAGCAAGCGAAGGAATTTTGGTAAGTCCCTGCGGACCGTAGAGCCAGCGCAAGTTTTCGGGTATGAATCTCACCTCTTTAAAATCTTCATCCGGTATGACATATTTGAAGCGATTACCGAGTAAATTTTCAGGAGGAGCCGACATAATGAAGTTTGACAGGCTTATGTGGAATGTGTTGCACACCATTACGATGTCATGCACGAGTATATTGTCTTGATTATCAACCTTTCTTTTATACATGTATGATTTTCCGTACACCTTCTCCGACACGCCTTTTTCGCTCAGGCCGAAGAGCTTGGGAAGATTATTGAACAGGAAAGAATTGAAATAGTACATAAAAAATCAGTTTAAAATTGTTATTTCAGTAACAATTATAATGCGATTGTCAAATTAAAATTGTTACTTTGTATGGTAAAAATAACAAAAAACGACCGAAACCGCAAAAGCGAGAAACGACAATATATATCAGAAGTATGAAAATGAGCATCATTGAAGCATTATCCGAAAAAAAGTTGAGCCCCATGCGGCTGGGATTTAGCCGCTACCTGGTGGAACATTACGGAATGAGCATGAGCACGGCGTACCAGAAGATCAGGTTGAACCGCGTGCGCCGGTGGGAGGCGGAAGGCGTGGAAAAATGCCTGAGAGATTTTGATCCTGACTACGAAGGGGAACTGAAAGACTTCTTTTCCGGTGTGAGAAAGAAGGGAGAATTTATCGAGTTCATGAAAGAACGAGGTATGGGCGAACATGCGCTGCGTGCGCATTTCCGTAACTTCGATTTCACGGAAGTAGAACTTCGCGGGCTGGAATCTATTTATAAGGAGTACAAGAAACAAATGGAGGAAATGTGATGGGATATATGTTGGAAAGACAATGGGAAGCGCACACACGCATTCAGGACGGATTCTCAAGAATTGTTTTTGAAGACGGAGAGGAAATCACGGTAAAGAACGACGGAAAGACGGGAATTGACTTCGTAGAGGAATACCTCGACGAGATGAAGAAAAACTATCCCTCACACCTGGTGGCAGCCGACCAGCTTCTGCAGATGCGACTTGGACGTTCTTATAAGACCATACGGAACCTTCGCAGCCGCTATCTGTCAGAGCTTGCGCTGGTAAGCCTGAACTGTTGTTTCGGACGCGAGGACGATATTCCCGACCATGAAGGTCCGGAAGACTTCAATACCGAGAACACGCACTGCCCTATGCGATATAACTGTCCGTTCAACGGATTCAACCCCGCCTTCAAGGATAAAAAGGATGTGTGCTGCAATCCGATGTACGAGTGCGGACTGACTCCCACTCAGGCTGCTGTGGCGAACATGCTGGTAAATACTTCGCTCACCTACGAAGAGATTGCCGACGAAATGGGATGCAGCTATTCCAATATAGACAACATGCGGAAACGTATTTTTGCGAAGTTGGGTGTGGCTACACGTCCTGAGCTTATGTTAACGCTAAAAGGAAAGCGGCTGGTATGAAACGAAGCAGAGCGGTATATGAACAGCGTTTCCATGTGCGTTACACGGAAATAGCGATAGGCTATCCCGAAGGTAGCGTGAGCATAGCTTGCAGCAACCTGTCGAAGTCGTGCATGCAGAAGCTTATGAACGAGCTGGTGTACGACGGATATTCTTCCACAGGAAGCGTGCAGGAAAATACGATTTACCTGCATGAGCCAGACCCTATGATGTGCCTGCCAGATAGCCTGAAAGAAATGATACAAGCAAAAATGGAAAGCATGAACTACGAGGTGACATTCCTCTTTTAAAATTCCCTGAAATGATTTCTGACAAGACAGTTGATAAACTCAATGCGCTCCCGCTTCCCGACGTGATGCGCAACAACGGATACCTTCCCGCATCGCAGACCGCACGCAGCGTATTCTACCGCTGCCCGTTTCACGACGAGAAGAACGGAAGTTTCTGTGTGAGCAAGTTCCCCCCAAAGGGCGAACGCTATGCCGCCTTCAATTGCTTCGTATGCGGCGAGCAGAACCGGAGCAAAGGGGTAGGGGCCATCATGCTGCAGCAGCGCCTTCTGGAACGCGCAGGAGAGAAACACGACTTTCCGGACGCGGTGAACCGGCTGGCCAAAGACTTCAACCTGATTATTGAAGGAGATTACAAAAACGGATTCCTCCACCGGGCACGCAAGACCGCCCCGCAGCCGGAAGTGGATTTCCGCATCCGTAAGGGCGAGTTTACACCCGCCGAGCTCCGTGCGCTGGGCTGCCAGGTGCTCCCCGTGTTCCGCGCCGGGAAAAACACAAGCGAAGGCCCCGAGCAGACAGCCGTGACCGATGCCGACGGAAACAACCTGTTGCGCTGTTCGTTCAATCCCGATTTCTACCGGGGAAACACACCCGCTCCCTTCGACAGCACCCAGCTCCGCACCATGTTCAACCTCTATCCGCTGGAAAGCTATGTCACACCCGAGAAGGCCGATGCCGACGGCGTTCTGACCAGCTACGAAGTGAAGTCCACACCTTCTTACCCGGTATTCCTTTTCCGCTACGAAGACGAGAACGGCTGGTGGGCACGGAAATATGAGCCCTATTTCCGCGAGACGACCGATTCGGACGGTCGCCGCCAGCCCAACTACAAGTTTACCTGGTGGTACCAGGGAGGAAGCCGTCCGGAAGGATTCCACAAGGAAATCTACGGCGACGCTGACGTGATGCGTGCCCTGCAGACCGGACGTGTGGAAACCTCCGACAAGGAAGGACATCCCATTATCAATATAGAGAAAACCCGGGTGGACGAGCAGGGGCGGCGTACCCGTGCTTTTACCGACGTGTTCCGCCGGATTGTGATCTGTTCCGGCCCGCGCGATGCCATCAATGTGTACTTTCATAGCGACGCTCATGTGGTGTTTCCCCACTCCGAGAGTGTGGAGATTTCGTCGGAAACGATCCGTCGCCTGCTGGACAACTCCATGGAAGTGTTTGTGCTGTATGATATCGACCGCACCGGCATACGCGCCATGAACCGGCTGGCCCTGAAACACGTGGAACTGAAAGTGCTCTATCTGCCCGAAGACCTCTCCACCCAGTACAATCCCCGCAGCGGGAAAACGTGCAAGGATGCCGAAGAGTTCTTCAACTTCTACCCGGCAGTGATGCGCCGCAATGAAAAACTCATGCACACCAACGTAAACCGCTACTTCGACGATCTGCTAAAGACCGCCCGCCGGATGCGGTTTTGGGACGTTCAGTACCAGACCAAAAAGCAGGAAGACGAAAGTAAGGTAGTGGTCCGGAAATACACCCTGAACTTCGACAATATGGCCCAGTTCCTTTCGGCCAACGGATTCTACAAATACACCGACGAAGCGGACACGACCAAGTTTGTGCATATCAGCAACAACATTGTCGATGTGGTGGAAGAGAGCCAGGCACTGAGCGAAGCCAAGGAAATCATGAAAGACTTCCTGATATACAACTCACAGTATTACTCCGAGGAACTGAGCAACGCCATCAGTACCCAGAAGAAAATCGGACGCGACACCATGTCCGGCATCAAGAAAGTAGACCTGAACTTCATGTCGTGGGGGAAGGATTTCGATTATTTCTTCTTCCGCAACTGCGCCGTGAAGGTGACGGCCGACAGCATCGAGCCGGTAGACTACGTGGACCTTCCTTTCCATGTCAACCGGAAGGCGATTATTGACGCCGATTACCATCCGCTCAAGTCCCCGCTGTTTACCATCGAGGAGAATCCGGAATATGCCGCACGTAAGGAGCTGAACAGGCAGCGCATGGCCGACAAATGGATGAACGAGAACGAGCGCCGCCGTGAGGATGCAGAGTTCATCGCCTACCAGCGTCTGTACCGTTTCCTGCTGAGAATGCCGAAAGACATTGACCAGATGCCTGTCTGCGTGCAGTGGCTGTATGACACCAGCCGCATACACTGGCGAAAGGAAGCCGAAGGCTATCCGCTTACCGAGCTGGAAAAGCAGCGACAGGACATGCACTTCATTTGCAAGGTAGCGCTCATGGGCTACATGCTTTCGCGCTATCGTACAGGCACCATGCAGAAGATGGGAGTCGTGACGGATTACACCGTGGCCGACGAAGGAAAGAACAGCGGAGGTACCGGAAAAAGTTTCTTCCGTTCTTTCTTCGAACTGGTGCGGAAGGTGTGCTACATCCCCGGTCAGACCTTGAAGAAGAAAGAGAATATGGCCAAGAACTTCGACAAGTTCCATTATACCGTAGACAGCATGTGTCTGATAGACGACCTTCGCCCCGACATGATGGGAAGCGAGTTCTACAACATTACGGACAACATTACGGTAAAGACCCTGTATCACGATGAAATGACACTGCCGCGCGAGGCAACCCCGAAGATATTCATTACCATGAACAAGATGCCGTTCGACATGACCGAAGGAAGCACCTCGCGCCGTATCTTCCTGGCCATGCAGAGCGATTACTACCACGACGAGGACTACGCCGGCCAGTTCAAGAAACGCACGCCGCAGACTAAGTTCGGGAAAGACATATTCCTGGAAGCCACCGAAGAAGAACGTGACGAAGCGGTGTACATGATGCTGCAAAGCTGTCAGTTTTACCTCGGCCTGCAGGAAAGCCTGATACCGCCCATGTCGCAGGACGGTCAGATGCGAATCCTTTACTCCGCCATCAAGGACCAGGTATTCATTGACTGGGCCAACCATTTCTTTGCGAACCAGTGGCACTGGTGCCGTCCGGTATCTATCAGTGAAATGGCCATCAGCTACCTGGAACACCGGGGCGACGCGGTGACATTGCAGAGCGTGAAATCCGTGAAGAACGAAATGATAGAAAAGATGCAGGCTTACTGCTTCAATATGCAGTACACCATGAACCCTTCCATCGTCTACCGCTCGGACAAAGGCTCCAAATATCCCCGTCACTACGCCTGGGAGCAGGAGTTTATGAACGACACGATCCGTCGTGAGGAACGCACCCGAAAATTTACCCGTGTGTGCTTCTTCTACAAGTTGGGTGAGGAACCCAAAGACTCCAAGGAGATACTTTCCTGCCCGGAAACCGACGAAGAGTGGGAGGAAAAGAAGCGTTTTGAAGATGATTAATAACCTTAAAAAGAAAAGAATATGGCAAGAATTTTAAAACATGAAATCCCGGCAGCGTCAGAGTTCAAGCTTCCGCTTTATGAGGGAAGCAAGCTGCTGAAACTTGATGTGGTAAACGAGAAAGCATATATCTGGGCACTGGAGGATGAATCGAGACCAAAACGGGGAGTAAAGTTCCGTATGGTTGTAACCGGTGAAGAATTAAATCTCGACCCTTTTATGTTGTATATAGGCACCTTTATACTTTTCAACGGTTCGTTTGTAGGACATTTGTTTGTGGACACTTCTGTTCCGATTATGCTGGGTATAGGACTTTAAAATAGTGGGATATATGGAAAACAATCAGAATGAAAAAGTGAGTATCACTTTTGAAGTGGAAAAAGAATTTATCAAAGCCGTGATGCTTGTTTCAGGAATCAGTATGAAGGACGCTGAAGAAGCTATGAATGAGCTCGACAATGTGGTTATCAATGAAGATACGCTTCAAGATTTAGAAACCATGGATGGCGACATCCAGCAGATAAAAACAGGTATTTCAATGATTGCCATCGGTATGGCCTACAAGAAAATTACTTCCAAAGAAAAGAAAACTAAAACAAACGGACTTTTTGCGAAGCTTCAGGCTTTGAAAGAGGAGAGTAAGAGGTTAGGAAAGGAGGAGTGGCAATAATGGAAGTTCCTATAATCATGGAAGAAGCATATTGGGCAAATAGTACACTTTCTATTGCCCGATATTATGGTGGAATTGTATTCAGGAGGAAAGAATACTTCATCGTAAACAAGGATGGAATTAAGCTACTTGAGTTAAGCGACCCTGACAGCCCACACTACGTAAAAGGAGGTATGGCCATTCCACCCGGAGAACCGGCCGACCTGGTACAGAATGAGTGGATTCCAGTCTACAAGGCATTAGGAAGGAAGAAAACCTTTGAGCTGGTACAATCTGGTAAGACACTGGGAGAAGCTTTGAAAATAGTGAAGGAGATGAAGAAATTGAATAAAGTGAAATGAGACGAATACTTTATAACGCAAGCGATACAGAAACATTCCAGCGTATTGTAAAAACGGCTAAGAATGGAATTTTTGGAGGCACTTCGGCCACAATGGATTACCTTGATAAGTGCCGATGGTTTTTGGAACGATACGATTGTATAATCATATTTACACGTGATGAAGGAGCCCATACCTGCGGATGGTGGAAAAATCCGGATTACGAAAGATGTTACCACCTGTCAATTTCATTTCCTGGGGGATGGAACAGGAAGAAAGCGGAATATATTCTTGACAGGATATTCGGATATAATAAGCGTATGCTGTGGTGTGAGCCTCCATATTCAGAAGAGGGGAAGCAAGCTGGAGTATTCCACTACCGGCTATTCTGTGATGTAAACTGGAATCCGATAATGCCTCGTGGAGAAGTATATTCTACAAAATTTACGGAGCTTGGATGGAAAAGCTTTTCGGAACTGCATGGAAAATAAAATTGGAGAATGACAAATGCTAATAAAAAAGAACTTTTCTGTGGTTTTTGAAGCCGGGACACCACCGGTTAGATTCCGTGAAGAATACCTTCTTCCGGTCCGTACAGAAGAAGAGCATACCGATCATTCAACCCTTCATCAGGCTGCAAAAGGAGCCATCGCAAAAGATTTAGGGATTATGAGATGTGAAGTTCGGATTCTGAAAATTATGGAAATTCATAATCACTTGATAGTTGAATAAAACCATAAATCGAAGTACATAGCCTATGTTTGAACTAATTAGAGTCTTCCCCACTCATGCTTCTCCCTATGTTGGAGGATATGTGGATTTTGACAGGCAATACACTGTCGAAGAGTTCATCGAAGAAACCCTGAAAAAGTACCCGGCTATTAGCGGTCCCTTCGTCGTAGATGCGACTTCACTCGTTGCACACTACCGGAAAGGGAAGCTGTTAAATGAAGAGTTCCCGGAAAAGGTTTTAAAAGCCAGGATTGCGGCTGTCTCCTTTTATACAGGATGGAATAAAGCCGATTATGTTATCACTAAATTAGAAGGACAATGATTTCAGAAGAAGTAAAGAAAAAACTGCGTGAGATGTCGGACCAAATAAGAGCATCCGAATCAGAATGGGGGACAATTCAAGCTTGTGTTACTTGTAGACACTTTGCTTGGAACCTCAATTTAGACAAGAAAGGAATAGTATGTACTACCTTTTATTGTAGGCTTTCTGGCGAATCGGTAAGAAGACTAAATATATGTAATAAGTTCCAGAATAAAGATTACTTGTCGAATCTTAGAAGTGAAAGAGAAAACGAATTTTTGGAACAGTACATACGTCCATTAGAATACGTCGGGATTGTCAATAGAGTGCTTGAAAGTACGATTCCTAATCAGATGGTACTTTATGCAGCAAAGAAAATACATGGTAAGGCAGTAGAGATCCAAATAAATATGGATAACTACGAAACGCATACAATTACATTTTTCATGGATGATCAAAAAACATGCGACCGGATTTGGATGAAAACGACCATTCCTTCTTCCGCAAAATGTGGAGACTCGTATTCGAGATTATTAGCTGATTCCATAAAAAATGCTTTATCTGAATTTGAAGAGTTTTGTAAAAATAAAGAATAACATCATGAAAGAAGAAGAAAAACTACTGTTACTGGAAGATATTTCAGCCAGATTACCGTTTGGCTTGGCGTTTATCACTAAACAAGGAATGATTGAAATGGACGTTATAAACTTAGCCGACAGATATAAGGTATGGGCTTATAAGAAAAAAGACAAGAATGGTAACGAAATTGGCCTGAATGCCGAAACATTAAAAGGTGAAAGATGTATCGGAAAAGGGTTTAAATTAGAAGATATAAAACCGATACTCTATCCGCTGTCTTCAATCACAGAAGAAATTTTTGTGAACGGCTCGGGAATATGCCCGATGAAGTATCTTGCAGAAGCATTCGATTTCGACGGGTATATGGGCCTTTATACCACCTGGAATTTCGACGAAGAAAGAGAATGCGTGGAGTTCTTCGCCTGGGGATGTAAGGTGTGCGAAATGAGTTTGCAGAGCTTCTTTATTACACCGGAAGAAGGGAAGCATAACAGCACTCAATTGGGCCTTCGTCATTTCCAGCAAGTCTTTCACGTGCTGCATCAGTGTCACATCGACTACTGTAACCTGATCGCACAAGGGCTGGCCGTTTCTGCTTTAGTATTGGATAATAACCCTTATAAATAAAAATAGCCATGTTTAGACCGGAAGATTATGTAACACACGATGTAGGATTGCTTTTGAAAGAAATAGGGTTTAATGAACCTGTGCATTCCCAATATACTAAGACAGGGACAGCATGGGTATGCCAGGAACCCGAAAACTTCAATGAATCGGTTGATTGTTGTTGTTCCAGACCAACTTTATATGAAGCTCAGAGATGGTTACGTGAAAATTATGATATTCATTTAGACATAAAGATTATTTGTTTCCACGCTCCTACAAGAAAATCTGATTTTATCTGTGATATTCACTCTTTAAATTCAAAGGAATACAGAGAAACTAAGGTATATCAAAGTTATGAAAAAGTGCTGAATGAAGGAATCCGTGAGTCATGTGAACTGATTAAAAACAGACGAATATGGAATCAACATGATTAAGCTATACAGAGCAGACCAGATGCACCCGTCCTCGTCGGTAGTGGCGCTGTCAAGCCTGCAAAAGACTGTCAGTAAGAGCAGAGAGGTAACAGATAGACTGATTCAGCAGCTGATTGATACTGGCTACATTCCGGAAGAAAAGAAGCCCGAACTTCTGTCTGTCTTCGACAAAGAAATGACCGAGTACACAAAACTCAAAACAAAGAAGAAAAAAGCATGAAAGAAATGGAGAAAGAAGAAAAACAAAGAGAGCACGTTGATATGCAGGATGCCTTTGACGCATTGATGGTCGGCCTTCTGACAAACGTAAAAGAACGTCAACCCGACCCGAACGAGGAGGTTATCTGCCGTATGGTGTCAAACGGAGCATTCGTAAGCGGATATATCTACCAGGAAGACGGGAAATATAAAGTAGCAACTTCTCCCGATTTTCATTTTGAAGACTACGGAGATTATGAATGTGACCAGTGGTTCCCGAAACCAAAACTAAATGAAGTAAACCATGGATAAGGAAGAATATATACACCGATACGCCACGCAGCTGTTTAACGACCGTAATAAGGACTCAGGCAGCAATGAAAATGTACATTTCTACATCGGCGATATAACCGAAGCAATGTGGCAAGCGTGGGATGCGTCGGTTTTTTCACAATGGAAAAGCGTACAAGCTTCACTCCCTCCGAAAGGACAATGCGTGAACGTCATGCTGGAAGGCGGAAGATACACCAATTCCTTCATCATGTCAGACGGCACATGGGCCTACAATGTAAGGCCAATCGCATGGAGCGAAATAAAACGGCCGATATTATACCATAAACCAATGGTTGAACTTAAATACCCAGGTATGAAAACGAAAAACATTATCTACACCGGTCCGATATTCGATTATTATAACGGGGAGTTACATCGTATATTTTGCGACTTCGACATTCAGCAGCTGAAAAACAGAGTGCTAGGGAAAGATGATTCCTGCAAAAGGCCGATGATAATTATCAACCTTGAGACCAAAACGGCATGGATAGAGTATGTCGACGAAGAATGTTCCCAGTATGATGGTTTTTATAACAAATTCACCTGCGACATTCAGGAAGTGGAACGTATGATTGAAGAAAGTCAGGAAAGTAAAGAATAATCTAAAACTAGGGACTCATGAAAACAGAATATCTTGATGAATTATACCCACATCAGTTAAAAAAGCAATTATCACAGCTTGGAGTTGAATTGACGGAAGACCAGTATAGAATACTTGTTAATCGCGGGAGAACATTTCTGTATGCTCCAAGGGATAGGAAGAAGAGCAAATCAAACATATTATACAGAATGACAATATTATTCTACATAATATGGGCTGTTTTTGTCAGACTTGTTATCCAACCTATCAAATGGTTGTTTACTGGAACCGAGTATTTTAGCATGGACAACCCTATTTATAAATTCACGGTTGGATGGGGACGTAAAATTGGATTCTAAAAACATACGACTATGAAGAAAGCATTACCTGATGTAAAAGAGAATACTCCTTCGCCAGAGAAAAAAGAGAAAACTGTTCATCTTCACTTTGAAGGAGATTTCACTCTAAGGGATGGTAAGGTATTTGTCAGCAAGCTACAGACTAGCGAGTTGCCAATTACATTATGGACAGACCTATTCCGAGCAATAAACGATGTATTAAAAAAAGATTTATAACCATGTATATCGACGATAAGAAAGCAGTCGTATTCGTACCGAAAGACGAGTACGAAAAGATGAAAGAGCTGGCCAACGCCAACGCAGAAGAGATAGAGAAACGTGCCCTCGAAATGTGGGAAACAAAAGCAATTCCATGGCTTAAAGTCTCCATGGAGATACGAAGTAGCGGTGGACGTGATATTCTGGATTCAGAAGAGTTTGAGTTCAGGACAGATTCATACCTGCTAAACCCTTCAGGTAAGTTCACTATCAAAGAAGAAGCCAGACAAAGATTTGATAAGATGCTTACCGGTTGGGCACGTCACATGATGGAACTTCAGTTTGGTGAGCACATTTCAAAAATCAATTATATCAACGAACGATGCCACAAGGCAGATATATTGTGGAAGAGAATGCTAACCCCGGCCATTTGTGCAGGGATTGTCGCCTTCATTATGTTTGTCTGCTTAATATGGGTTTTACTTAACATACAATAATTATGACACCGGAAGAATACATAAAATCAAAAAGACGTGAAGATTATCCTGGAGGACAACTTTGTTACATTGTATCGGAAGAAACTGCCTTAAAAGCTATAGAAATGGCAAGGGAGGAAAAGGAAAATTCAACAAAATTAAATTCGGGGATATTTGGACAGCAAGGTTGGATATGTCCAAAGTGCGGAAGGGTTTATTCTCCGTTCACATCAATGTGCAGTTATTGTTCAAATGGTAACAATTTTAATATAACTTGTCTTGGAAAATAAAATTAGAATCCACGAAAGCCGGAAGTCAAAACTTAAATGGAAGGATATTCCTAAATTTAAGGACAGTTACCGTTGGCCTGTAGTTCAGGTACAGGAGCATGAAGGTAGCCTTCACTTTAAGTTTTCCGGTGGTTCCAAATACTCTCCAAATACTTACTTTACCATTGAAGATTACCGGAAATATACGGCTTTGGAGATATTCAATATCCTCGTCAATATAGGTTTCTATACACGGCACAGCCACGATGCAGTATTGAAATTCTACCACGATAGAGGACTGGATTTAGGCTTTACAAGAAACTTTTTAAAACCATTAAAAGCATAGCACCATGTCAGCGGAACATAATATGATAAATGAAGATTTTGTCACTTTTGAAGTATCCAAACTTCTTCAGGACAAAGGATATAGAGAAAACTGCCGGGCCGTTTACATATCGGCTGAAACTGGTATATCAAAACTGGTTGTATTGTTATTTACCTCAAGAAAGTTTGGCGACCTGATAAGGGGTGAAAACGGGTCCCAGTACGAATACCTGGCTCCAACGCTATACGCTGCGCAAAAATGGGTACGCACAAAAGGAAAGATCCACATCGTTGTCGAGCTCAACAAACACAGATGGTACTACCGCCTGTACGACACAGAGGATTTGTCTCTCATATCGCAGATGGACGGATATGCCGACACATTCGAGAAAGCTTTGAACGACGGAATAAAAGAGTCATTAAACTACTTATAAGAATCAGACTATGTTTACACAACCTTGTTTTATTAGGAAGAATACACCGGAACTGCGGAAAAAGCTTCAGGAACTGGGGCAAAGAGCCAATACTCTTGACGATTTTAAGGGAGAATGGTTGGCGGCTAATTACGGAATGTATATTTCCGTACAAGATGGATTTCAGCATCTTCATCCGAACGACATTGACTGCGGTACTAACGAAGACCTGTTTCTGGCAATAGCATCATTACGTGACGATACAGATAAAGGACAATGGTTTATATATGATAGCATGGACGCTGTAATAGAAAGATTTCGTGTATATGAATGGCTTATCTGCAATGAAGATAAAATTGAGGATATGTTTTTTTACGACAGTCTTTATCTCAACACACACAAAGCCACCGTCCAGGAACTAATTGAACATTTCAGCAAAAAGGAGGAAGAGCCATGATATTCATACCAGAAGATTTCAAATCTATTCGCATTAAAAAGACCAACATCGTGGCAAAACGACTGCTGGAAGGAACCATAAGAGAGATAAAGAAATGTCCCAAAGAAGCTAGAGAGATGTTACTCAGTCAGTGCGCACCATGGAGGCCAGATGACTATAATATAGAATACAAGGAAATGTCAGCTGGATTCAAGATATTCAAAAGATACCTGAAGATAAAAGGATTCCAGGATGTAAAATACGCCGAGCATATAGACCGTTTGGGTTGGACTGTGTTTTTTTATCTCCGGTTTGAAATTGACAAATACCTGATAGAATCATGCCAAATGCTAACGTCGAAAAAAAATAAAAAGTAAAGTTTATGGACGCAATACGATTTTTAAAGGGACGCATGAAAGTATGGTGCAGAAACCGGGTAAGATGGGAGAGAGAAAATCTTTACCTTCTCCCCAGTGGAGATTTCACGGATGACAAAGGCAGGCTGCACAGGCGCGAAAACCATACAGCATACGTCACTCTGGAGGATGCGATTTCTGCCATCCGGATGGTGGAAGAAAAGTTCCTTTCCGATAAAGAAACAGAACTTCAACGGTTAGAATCGGAGAATTACTTATTGCATAAAGCCAGAGAAATATCTTGGGAGGTAACAGATATAGAAAAAAATAAATGTATAACCTATGAAAAGACATTAGAGGAGAAATTAAAAGAGGTAAAAATGGATTACATTTTTGGTAAAATTACTTTAGAGGAAGCAATTAAAATAATTAGCGGAGAGAATAGCCTATGCCAACCACAATCAAACGAATAGTGAGCGTACTTTACCGGGCACGAACCAATAAATACGAGGTGCAGGCTGTGGCCGAAAAGAATGGCCGGCCATGTGTTATCACGCTGTATTATAGAAATGAAAAAGAAGCAAGAAAACTAAAGAAAGGAGACGTAATAGATGGAAACGATTAAAACGATAAACCTGAACAAACTGAGAGATGAAGCCTACCAGAACGCCGTAGAACACGGATGGCACGACGAGGGTTTAAGCGACGAGCATTTCCTTTGCCTGGTCATTAGCGAGCTGATGGAATCTGTGCAGGCCGAAAGAAAAGGTAAACGGTCCGATGTGGCAAAGTTTAATGAATGGCAAGGAAATAATATCCCATTTAGCGAAGAAACCCGAGTAAGAAGATTTCAGGAAGATTTTGAAGCGTATATAAAAGATAGTGTGGAAGACGAACTTTCTGATGTCTGCATCCGTATGCTTGACCTGGCAGGTTTGCTGGGAGTTAGTTTCTTAGGGGTAAAATTCCCGCTTGAGATAAAGGAAGAGACATACAAAGATAAAAGCCAGAATACTTTTACAGAGTGGTGCTACAATCTGACAAGATTTATCGCATCGTATAATGTGTGTCATATTACCACTCTTCAATTCTTTGTAGACATATTACAAGAAGTATTTATCATGTCCAAAATCAAAGGATTCGACCTCCTCTGGCACATCGAACAAAAAATGAAGTATAACCGCACCCGTCCACGCATGCACGGGAACAACAAATTTTAATTATGAATACCGCAGACTTAATAATCAGCATCGTTTTTGTTTGCATTAACTCCACCGCGCTATTCCTGATCTACCGGGCAATCTCGCGATGGATGACACGAAACGAGAAGAAAATAGACAACCTGGAGCACGCCGTTCTCAAAATTGACGACTACATAAAATACAGCACGCACACCATTGACTCCGTTTACATCGACGTGCAGAACAGGCTAATCGAACAGTTTGTAAAAGAAGAAAAATACGAAATGGCTGAGTTGGTAAAGAGAAACCGTCAGCTGGTACAAGCTACCGTATTGAAGGAGATGAAGCATCGCATGGAGGAAGCGGAGAAAAAGCTTTATGAAGACTTCCTGAACAAAGAACATAACCAGAAGAAAGGAGACACGAAAGAAGGATGATTTTTAGTCCTTCATAAACGAGGGTTGCAAAATTAGATTTATCGACGGGTGGAATCGCACGAAGCGCTTCTATCCGTCGAATTTTTAAATACAAATACAACTATGGGAGGCTTGAACTATAAGGTCGTAAAGAAGACCTTTGGATTTGACAAGGATGGCACAGAAAAGTATGTGGCCGAAGCGGTTCGTGGTGGAACCGTAAGTTTTGAAAAAGTAATTGAACAGATTTCCCTCCGTTCCGGAATCAGTAAGGCAACCTGCCGCGCCGTGGTAGAGACCATGGTGGAATCGGCTTGTACCTGGATGCTCGAAGGTCATGGTGTAAGCCTGGGAAACATGGGATACCTGAAGCCAGCCATTACCTGTAAGAGTTCCGAGGTAAGCGGAGAAGAAAAGATTATCCGTAAAAGAGTGCTGTTCCAGCCGAGTAAGGATTTCAAGGCACAGATAGACAAGATGTCGCTCAACAGGATGTATGAAGAAGGAAACAGCACACCAGGAACAACCGAGCCGGGTGAGGAAGGAGAGGACCAGGGAGGAGGAGGTTTCAATTAATCACTTTCTGATTCATTTTTAAGGAGGCGTAGAAGTGTATGTAATAGCACTTTTACGCCTTTTTTCTGTCAACAAAAGCCGTATTTCGTCACATAAATTCCAAACTGGCGTAGTATCGCCACTGCGGCCGCGCTTAATAGACACTTTTGTCGCGTAGTTACGCCATTTGAGTGGCGTGGGCACGAGACTTTCAGAAAATCATTCCGGCACAAAGAGAAAATCGCTTATAAAATCAATTCAGTATCAAATATTACAAGTTTTACACACCCTTTGCAAAACATTTTGCAATTTGATAATCAGTTAGTTAAGTATCATTTGTAAGCAATTTTGCAAAGGTTGCGAAGCGTTGGCGAAATTTTTGCAATGAATAACTATCTGATAATCAATTAAAAGTATTGTACTTTTTGATATTTTGCCGATTTTTCACAAAAAACGAGTTTACAAAATCTTTAAAATAAAAATTTTTCGTAGGGTAGAGAAGGGTGTACATCAGTCGAATCATTTCTTCCTGTGAGCGTCCGAATGGGGAAGGAATCCGAAGGGAAACCTGAAAGAACGAAAGGGGGGAAAGGTCGGCCTGCGGAACGCGGGACGACAAAGCTCGCCTTTCCCATTTCGTTCTACTTCCTTTATATCCAACTTCACCGTGTAACAGAGAGAGCTACGCAATGGACATAAGAGAAAAAGCCGGACAGCCTGAAATCTGTTCTTTACCGAAAAAATACGTTTTCTTCACTTCAAAATCAATGAACAATCGGCAATAACTATTTATTTATTATTTATTATACACTATAAATAATTGATAATTAAATAAATAAGTATTGAGAAGTGTTTTGCAAGAAAATTGCACAGCTTTGCAAAATAGTGAAAAACACGCAAAATAAGGCCCCAGTCGCTTAACCTTTTTTTGTTGAATGAAATTCCGATTGGTGTTGAATCGTCCGTAACTTGCTGTTGATTAATTGATTTACAGACTTTATCTTACTACTATGCCAAAAAATTCAATGAATGAGCAGCGTCACTCATGCTTCCTTAAAGTGAGTGATTATTATAAGAAATACTTCGAAATAAAGTATGGAACTCCGGTCAGGTTTCCTCAGAACAGCCTTCTGGGTGTATATATGAAGACTCACTTGTTCAGAGATGCAGATTTTTCGGGTATAACAGATTTTTCCTATAATGAAGTAGCCTTTCATTTGAAACCTCAGAAATCATTATTTACCGCTCAGTTTAAAATGTTGACTGAAAAAGAGAAAGAAGATTACCTGGAGTTGGAAATGCCTGAAAGCGTCTGCAAATTTAGCGGTGAGGTGAAAGTGGATAAGTTTTTTCACCTGAATATCAACGGAAGTAAGAAGATAAGGAATGAATTGAAACGTGAGTTCTGGTATGATTTCGCCAGATTTCATGATGACTGTATTTTCCGGGCAAATAGAATGGGCGAACATGTTACTTCCGAAGATGTCATGTCTGATTTCATTGTTTTGTACGATATAGACATGAAAAGATTTGAGAGCATGATGCGATATTGGTGGAGAATCAAATCCAGAATGAAGTCTGACATAAAAGTGAGAAAAGAAGAGCTTGAGTCGAGAACCGGGAGAATCTGTATATACACGCCATAAATTTATACATGAATAGCAATAAATAAAAGTTAAAGAAACGAAGAAAGTTGGTGCGATTTGTCAGTAACTTTGTCAGTCGTCATTTTCAACCACAAAACAACACATAAATCATGAATTGCAGCGAGAATTATTACGAGTTGATAGGCAGCATTGAAGCTTATCCGGACGACGCGGTTACGTTTTCCCGCCCGTTCAATATTGAGAAGAAAAGTGACAAACCTGATTTTTCTGTGTCGGGCGACCGTCAGATTTCCATTCAGATGAAACCGAAATCAGGGAGCCTGAAGGAGAGCGCGGAAACCAGCGTGGCCGGCGATTCTTACGAAGTGACGGTGAGTTGGGAGGTAGAGAGGGTGACGCAAGAAACCTATTTACAGCTTGAAACGCTGAAAAACAGCACTAACCATTTGATTGTAAGAACATTTGGCGACGGTGAAATGTTTGTGCGTGCCGTGAGCGACGGTTATGAATTTCAGTATGAGGAAGGCGACGGCGTGATTTCGTGCACACTCACCATCCGCAACGTGACCGGCGCACAGCGTGTGGTCTGACATCTACACCTTATTATATATATATTGCTTTTTTCTTTCCGTTGGAATGCCGTTCCTGCATACGTGTGTGGGGCGGCATTTTTTCTTTGGGACTTTCTTTTTGTGCGCTTTTTTCTTTCGTCATGCAGGTAAATCTTCATTATCGTCTTTGTGACATTCTTCAATTTCTTTGCGTCCGCCGCAAATTTCTTTTTTTCGCACAAACTCCGTGTGTTTTACAACATGCTCATTCTTAGCAGGTTTTATTTGCAGAGAAAATCCGTTTGAGCATCCGCATATTTCTGTAATTCACGCATTTAGTCATTTTTTGTGTCCTTCATTACCGCATTTCGCGTGCGTAATTTCGTGATGTAATCAATTAATTATCAAACGAAAATGGCAACAAGAGCATTTCACGAAATCATGTCTACGCGATTCTGGGACTTTTACCCGGAGTCTCTGCATGCTTACCGGAGAACGATTCTTGACAACATTGCCTCACACCGTCCTTACGAGAAGCCGGACGAGCGGACCGACCGACCTTACTTCCTTTCTTCGCGCGACGGGTTTACGGAGAAAACCTACGTGGGTAATTACGACCGCATAACCTACTGGTACGATTTGGAAGAAGACGACCGCATCATTTCGGTTATCGACGTACAGGGCCCCATTCTTCGTAATGGCGACCTGTGTTCCTACGGGAGCAAGGAACACAAGGACATCATCATGCGTGCTTCTGACGATGCGCATACCATCGGATTTATTATCGAGATGGACAGCCCGGGCGGTAGCAGCATGGCGAAGTACGACTATGAGATGGCCCTCAACTACGCCCGATCAAAAGGAAAGAAGATTGTGGGTCACATCGACGGGATGGCCTGCAGTGCCGGTTATGCGCTGATGGCTCTGTGCGACGAAGTGTATTTCACCAATCCGCACGACACGGTGGGATGTATCGGTACCATGTGCGCGATGCTCACTAACAAGGACGGCGATGTGAACACCGTGACGCAGGAACGGTACGCCGAGATTTACGCCGACGGATCTCCTTATAAGAACAAGGAGTACCGCGACGCGGCCGAGGGAAACTACGAAGGCATCAAGGAAGAGCTGAACAGGCTTTGCGCCGATTTTCAGCAGATGGTACGCGAGCGCCGTCCAAGAGTGACGGACGACCAGCTGACCGGAAAAACTTTCGATGCGGGCGATGTGGTGGGTACCATGGTCGACGGTCAGGGTGACTTCAAGTTCTGCGTGAACCGCGTGCAGCAGCTGGCCGGAGTGAGTCAGAGTCAGAAAGGAAATTCGCCCGGAGCCTCACGCGAAGACAGCAAATCGGCAGGAATCAAGGAAGAAAAGCAGCCGGGAACACAGGAACAGGCTTCTGTGGAGCAGCCGGCATCAGATAAAACAGAATCACAAACTCAAAAACAAGCAACTATGGCAAAAAGCTATCCCTTTATTCAGTCGGCTGCAAAGGTAAACTCCCTGGTAGTCGAAGAAAACGGCGGTTTCTACATGGTGGAAACCATGGCGGACAATGTAGAAGAGTTCGTCATGAAAGCTAAACAGACGGAATCTACGCTGGCTGCAAAACTCACGGAAGTAGAACAGCTTAACGCAACCATCGAACAGATGAAGAAAGACCATGCGGAAGCACTGGTCAACCTGAAAGCGGAACACGAAAAAGAGGTTTCTTCATTGAAGGACGCTCATAAGAAGGAATCGGAAGGCCTGACAGCGAAGCTGAATGAAGCTCAGAAGAGCATCGAACAGAAGGATGCGGAAATCAAGGAACTGAGCGAAACGGCACAGCAGGCACCTACTCCGCAGGACCCGCCGAAAGACAACAACGGAGGTCAGGAAAGCGGACAGTTCCATGTGCAGAGCGTATGCGGTGAAAACATGAGCTGGGCCGAAAAAGCTGAAGCCCGCCGCAAGCGTGATGCTGAAATTAGCAAAGCGCGATAAGAGATAAGAACACGACACAAAAACTAAACCAGACACAAACAATATGGCTACAAAGTTATACGCACTCAGTGAAGAGAATGTATCGCACGTAAAAGACATTCTTGCTCCGGACATCATCGAAAGCCCGATTCTCGATAACATGGCAGTGTTCGACAAACTTCGCATCAAGGTTATCGAAGATATTGAATACGCACAGACTCAAATCATTTTCCGTCGTAAGGGTGGTGAAGCCCGCCGTTACAAGGAAGGTTCTACGCTGAAGTCAACCCTTGGTTTCATGGACGAAAGCAAACTGGTGATGAACCAGATTTGGTCACGTTACTACGAAAACCTTCAGAACTTCCGCGAAAAACAGCCGTTCAGCATCCTGGGTTCAAACGGAACCTACAATGCACCGGTCACAGAATTTATCCTTCGTCAGATTGGTAAGCAGTTTGCCGGTGATAACCTGAGCAACCTGTTCTTCGGTAACATTGAATTGGGAGAAGACGACCCGCTCAGTCTGTACAACGGTTACTGGACTATCATTAACAACCTTATTAATCAGGGTAAGATTTCTTCCAAGGAAGGAAACCTTGTGGCTTGCGACCCGATTAACGAAGGTCCTGAAACTCAGGATGGAGAACACTTCGACGCATTTGTAGAATGGGTGGAAGGATGGCATCCGTTGTTGCGTAACGCTCAGGAAGTAATCGTTTACATGTCGCCGAAGCAGAAGCGACTCATTACTCACAGCTACATGCGTAAGTTTACCGGATTGCAGACTACAAGTGCAGGCGGTGAAGGATTCTCATTCGTGGGAATGGAAAACATCAAGATTGTAACCGACGGTATTATTGGTAAGGGTAATCGTATGATTGCTACTCTCCCTGAAAACCTGCAGTTCGGTCTTGACCGTGCAAGCGACTGGAACTCGGTGATGATGAGTCACGATCCGAACGACTTGAACGTGCTGATTTTCCAGGTACAGTCTACCGTAGGCGCACGTATTCTGGACATCGCACCATCCAAGTTCTGTGTGAGCGACGGTACTATCGAACAGATTGAACAGCTGAACGGTGACTACCAGAAGAATACCCTGACCGTTACTTCAAACAACGAAGAATGGGGTAAGGTAACGCTGTCTCCGCAAAAGGATGTATATACGAAAGACGAAACCGTGAAACTGACTCCTGCTGCTGAATCTGGATACAGGTTCAAGGCATGGAGCGACGGTGCAACAATCTCTCCGCGTGACATCGTTTACAACGGATACCCGACCTACCTTCAGGCCATCTTCGAACAGGACGGCGAATAATAACCCGCTCGCTGAGATAAAACAGGCTGCCAAGTTTGGCAGCCTTCACTACACAAACACAAACTTTTAAAACTAGACAATTATGGCAGAATTATCATGCGACTTAATGGATATTGGTCAGGCTGCTGCCGGTTGCGAAGAACAGTTTGCCGGTATCGGTAATCAGATATATGTAGCCTATCCGGAAGATTTGAAAGCACCTCCCACATACGATGAGAGTAAAGCGGCTTTTGCTTCAGGAGCATTTACTTTTAAGGCCAGTAAAGGAGCCTGGAAGTTCCGTATTAAGAAACAGAGCGGACAGATTTCTTCAACTGGTAACGAAGGGGCGAAAGGATACAACGTACAGCTGATGTTTACCATAGACAAGGACGTGGAAAACGCAGCTCATGTGCTCCGCATCCTGAAAAACCGTGGTGACGCTATTTTCTTTGCAGAAAACCCGTCAGGAGGTTATTACGTAGTGTACGACCCTACTTTCGGTACGGAAGTTAACAACAACTACGACAGTGGTACTACTCCGGATTCTGATAGCGGTCATGCAGTAACTGTTACCAGCAACCCGAACAGATACTCCCTGACTACCTGGGACGGAACTCTGACTATCAAATCGGGACTGGGATAACGATTATACAAACTTCAAAATAAGACAATTATGGCAGAATTATCATGTGACTTAATGGATATTGGTCAGGCTGCTGCCGGTTGCGATGAACAGTTTGCCGGTATCGGTAATCAGATTTATGTCGCTTATCCGGAAGACCTTACGGCAAAGCCTGTATATGAAGCATCTAAAGCTGCATTTACTGAAGCTTCTTTTGCTTTTTCTCCTGGTAAGGGAGCGTGGAAGTTCCGTATCAAGAAACAGAGCGGTCAGATTTCTTCAACTGGTAACGAAGGTGCAAAGGGCTATAACGTACAGCTGATATTTACCATCGACAAGGACGTGGAAAACGCAGCCCATGTGCTCCGTATCCTGAAGAACCGTGGAGACGCTATTTTCTTTGCAGAAAACCCGTCAGGAGGTTATTACGTAGTGTACGATCCTACTTTTGGTACGGAAGTGAACAACAACTACGACAGTGGTACTACTCCGGATTCTGACAGCGGTCATGCGGTAACAGTGACCAGCAACCCGAACCGCTACTCCCTGACTACCTGGTCGGGTACATTGACGCTGAAATCAGAGGCAAGTTCAGGAGATGGAGGATAACCGTTTGATTTGCATATTCTAACAAACGAAAAAGTGGATGAAAGTCCGGCACTTGCTAATCGGTGCCGGACTTTTTTGTGTCCTTCAACGGGACATCCGTTTTCCCTACTTTTGGGGTAAAGTAATTGAAAAACAAAGGTTATGATTACAGAAAAAGAATACTTAAAAGACTACAGAACCATGAACGAGGAAGAAAAGAAAGATTATCTGGACCGGGTGAAACGATGGACAGATGAAACTTTTCCGGAACTGCTGGCGCTGGCCGAATGCTGGATGAAAGTGCCCGTGAAGGATTTCGACGAAGGATGCCGTCTGGTGTCGGCCATTGTGCGGGCAAAAGACTTTCTTCGCGACGTACAGCGCTATGAAGCCCGCCGTGCACTCAACAAGATGAACCTGTTCCTGCAGGAAGTACGGAAGAAATCCGGACTGGCCAAGAAAGCCACTCGCGGTCCGGTTGGAACCGTTCGTTACAAAGCGATTGTTCCTGATGACGGTGCGCCCGATGAAGAAGGAAACATGACCGCACGCCAGTACGAAGAGCAGGAAGTGGACGGTCGCAGACCAAAAGAATTTGCCCTCTATAAAGACAAGCTGCCGAAATCTCTCCGCGACAAGGGAGAAAAAGAACTTTCCGCTATGTACCTGGAACTGGCAGAGTATCGAGGCACGCTGGAGGTAATGGCCGAAAACCCCAACGTAAGCGACGAAGCACGTGCCGACATGGCACAGAAAGCCATCGCATCGGAGCAGAAAATCCGGGCATTCTGGACCAATGTGGATGCAGCCCTTAACGGTACCTACACCGAGCCGGAAACTTACACAGCTGACAGCATGAAACGCCCTGGAGACTTTACCCGTGCCGAGATAGAGGCCATGAAGGATGTACGCCAGCAGGAAGTATGCCGAAAGGCCCGCGTGGAGGGAAACAAGAAATACATTAACCGCAGCGACGTGAAGATTACCGAGGAATACAAGGAACAGCTTCGCCTTCGTATAGAGGAGCTGATGGAGTGGGGAGAAAACCTGCCTAAGAAAACGGCAGAAGTAGCTACTGCAGCAGGCATCTCCATCCCCGGTGTAAACGCTCCGGCTGCATCCGTACAGACAGAAGCAAAGCCAGCTTCCACCGATAAAGCGGAACCGAAAGAAACGGAAGTAAAGGCAGAAAAGAAAGCCGAAAAGGCCGAAAATAGTACCGTAAATGAGGAAAAACGTGCCGAATCCACGGAAAACCGCCAAAAATCGGCAGAAGAACCGAAAAAAGCTACAGAAACTCCGCGCAAGAAAGTAGACCCTACTGAGAGTGTGACCGAAGGACAGATGAAAGGAGGTGCGTTATGAGAATAATTGAACCCTGCTGCTACCACAAGCAGCTGGAAGGCATGATTGACGAGTGCAGCAAAAAGCACACGGCTGCCAACTTCTTCAGTTTTTCTGACTGGGATATGTGCGACCTGCTGGGCACGCTGTCCGGCTACTGTTCCGGAGGTGAAATGGGCATTGTCATGGTGCGGCTCGATGTAAAGCTCATTCAAACCATCCGTCGCATTCTTTCGCGTGTGAAGCCCGATCCTACAAATCCGTCGGACCATATTGCTGATGTCAGCAAAATGATACTCATTTCGCAGCCTGCATCCACAGGAGCCACCTTCAACCAGCGACAGGAGATTCGCACGCAGTTGGGCGAGTTTATACAGTCGGGCCGGCTGGTGGTTTGTGAGGACAATGTGGGTTTCCGCTGCGTCACGGTGAAAAGCAAATCGCACAGCCTGGTTATCCAGGGAAGCCTGAACACCCAGCGCAGTAACGCCATGCAGATGTTCACACTTACCACTTCGCCGGAAGAGTATGAGAATGTGGCGGAGATGTTTCGGATGAAGGAGCATACGAAAAGCATTATGAAATAGCACTTCGTTTGGTCATGAAAATTGTTTCGTGACCAAACGAGAATAAGATACGACAAACACAAACTATGGCAAGCGAAATAGCACAACGATTCTACGACCTGCTGCGGAAGCACTTTGAAACGGGTGTGCCGTGGCAGAACATGGCCTTTACCGACGAGCAGAAAAAGCGGGTGGAAGTCTGCCTGGATGCGTACAAGCGCTTTGAGGAGGACCCGTTCATGAATCTGCGTCAGTACATCATCAACCGGTGGAAACGCACGTACAGCCAGTTGGGAGGCGACCTGAAGGTGATAGACTTCATTTCGTCGTTCTACGCCAAGGGACAGCGAAACATTTCCTCGATGAAGGTGCGCCACGCCGCCGACCTGATGATGCGCAACGGAGCCGATACGGGCGACATGAAAGCGGTGTACAACGGAGCAAGCCTGCTCACCAAGATTGACCGCCTGGATCAGCCGGAAACACCCGAGGAACTGGGCGACGAACTGATACGCATGCCGGTAGTCATTACCTCGGATGTGAAGAAGAAATTCCCGAACAAAACCGGGCACGACAGCGATGAAATGCGCCGCCTGAGAAAGAAATACGGCGTGAAGCTCGACCAGTGGCAGGAGATGGTGGAAGACGACGGCGGCGTATATGTAAACGAGGGACAAAACGCTCCGGACGAGGAATACGATGAAGTAAACCGGGACGGTTTTACACAACCGGAAGAGGAGGAATAAACCATGGCACGGAGAAACGAATATGAATCTGCCCGCGAGGAATCACTCCGACGGGCACAGCGTCACGCCTCGGCATTGTCGGGCATGCAGGAAGCGGAGGAGCAGGAAACTGCGGCCAACTACATCTACATGAATCCGGCCCAACGTGCGGTATACAACTACCGATGTCGTATCACCACTGTGGAAGCCGGTCGTGGTACAGGTAAGACCGACGGACTGATTACGCCCGAAATGGCCGGTTGCATCCAGTCCATGCCGCGCGGAACCGGACTTTTCTTAGGTAACAGTATCAAGCAGCTATTCACAAAGACCGTACCTAAAACGCTTTACTCGCTGGAGCGAATGACCGGACTGAAGGAGGGAGTCCATTTCTTTCGTGGACATGCTCCGGCCAAATGCAATTTCAAGGAACCCATCGTAAAGCCGAAGGTATGGGAAAACTGCATCCACTTCTGGAACGGATTCGTGTACTACATGATTTCTACCGGAGTGAAGGCTGCTGCCAACGGTATGGACTCGTGCTCCATTATCGGCGACGAGTGCCGTTTTATGCCGGAGGGACTGATTAAGGCCGAAATTCTTCCTACGCTTCGTGGTATCAACACCAATCATCCCGGATTCGATGAAAACCTGAATCCGTACTACAAGAGTATATTCTTTGTAAGCGATGCCCCGCTCACCAAGCGTCAGGCATGGCTCCGGAAGCGCCGTGACGAGCAGACACCGGAAATAAACCGGAAGATTGCGGAGATGATACGTGAGGCACAGATCTGCCCGGAAATCGTGCAGTTCCCCAAATACCAGCGTGAGCTGAACAAGCTGCGCTGCCAGGCCAGCATCTACTTCTCTTTTTCCACCGTGGAAAACATCGACATTCTGGGCGAACAGTTCATCCGCACCATGCAGAAAGAACTTACCCCCACCATGTTCGACATCTCCATCCGCAACGTCGAGAAGGAAGAAATCAACGACGGCTATTATGCAAACTTCGACCCCGACGTGCACTGTTACCTCAGTAACGACGAAGAGCAGCTGGAAGCCGCACAAAAGTACAGCAAACGCACCATTACGCAGATATACAGCGGCGGGCGTACCCTGCGTGTGGAGTCGGAAAGCATCGACTTGAACGAGCTTTCCAAGGCACAGGACTGCTGTCTGGACACCGACATAAAGCCCGGCGAACCGCTGCGCATCGCCTTCGACTACAACGCCCACATCAACTGTCTGGTGATAGGGCAGACCGACAGCCGGAGCAACACCGGCGTGCTGCGCATACTCAACAGCATGACCAACGTAAAGAACACCCGTATCGAGGGACTTTGCAAGATGTTCTGCAAGTATTACGAGCCGCACCGCCTGACCTGCCGCGACGTGATTTTCTACTACGACGACACCGCCAAGCAGGGAGCCGCCTACGCCAGCGAGCGCCACGAAGAAACCCGTTTCTACAACATCGTAAAGAAAGTGCTTCGCAGTCACGGATGGAACGTCATCGAAGTGCCTATGGGACGGCCCATGAGCCACAACAAGAAGTATGAGTTCCTGAACGGTTGTTTTGCCGGCACGCAGCGCCCGTTCCTTCGCATCAACAAGGAGAACAACGAGTATCTGATTGCCTCCATGGAGAACGCGCGTGTGAAGGAAGGGCGTAACGGTTTTGAGAAAGACAAGAGTCAGGAAAAGGCACGAGTGTCGAAGGAAGTAGACGACATCGAGGCAGAATTGAGTACACGTACCGACCTGAGCGACGCATTCGACACGCTGGTAATCGGTGTGCGCTATTACGGATCGGGCCGCATGATAGGTGTGGGTATGCCGATGTCGGCTTAATGAAGAATTAAGAATTAAGAATTAGTAATGAGTAAGAAGAAGCTGAAAAATCAGGACCCGGCCCTGCAGCCGCCCAAAGCGCTGATGCAGCTGGTGGATGCCTTTACCGACACCTACAAGCCGGTGGAGCGGGAGGAATATGCCGACGAAGTGTTTACCGTGCGCCGCATCCGTGAATACTTTCAGGCATGGCCCATTCCGAAGATGCCCGACCCTCTTCCTCCGTACCTGGTGGAACTGGAGCGCCGGGGATTCGCCATGCAGACGGCCTACGACGGACACCCCGCCCTGTTCTGCGTGCGCTGGCAGGTGGACGAGGAAATTTGCACTGCTGAAGAAACGCACGACAAGGAAGCCGAAGTGCGCACCGGACTGGTGAGCATGAAAGCCCTCATTGCCCGCCGTATGATGGAGCGTCCGGCAGACGAGGATGAAGAGGAAGAAGATGAATGGGGCGAAGAAGAATAGCCCTGATAGAAACGATGACCCCCGCCCGCTTCAGGGAAAGACGGACAGGGGTGAAGTGAGAGTTTTAAAACACAATGCAAATATAAGGAAAATAATTTATAATTGTCAATGATTTTATATTTTCCACCGAATTTTAGCTAATTTTGCGTGTGATGCAACAATTTTAATATATTACGCCATGAAAATGCGCAGACTTATCAAGGCACTTTTCAGCAGGAAAAAGAAAAATGCCGCAGCCATATACCTGTCACGGTTTGACACCATAGATAAAATGATACGTGAGAAACTGATTGGGATTGACGTGAAAGAGTGTTACGTGGCCCTCGACCTCTCCGTGCATCTGCTCTACAAGGATGAAGACCGGAAGTATGCCGCATTCTTCGACACCCTCCGCGCTTTCATCAACTATCATCGCGGATATATGGACCTTCCCATGCTTCAGCCGGAAGAGCGCATCAACTTCTGCGTGAACTTCCGCCGTGAAATACGCTTCGACCTGGAGAATGAAGAGTTTTACGACGAGCCCCGGGTGGAATACATACCGTGGCTGGTAGGATTCTGCCAGTCGGGCACCGTAGTTTACGATGTTTTCGAACAAGGTAAGAAGTGAGTTTTCAGGAATGTATGCTTTTAAGCATTGACAGATGTGCCCGGCTGCGAAGTCGGGCACATCTGTTTAAATTTGATAAATTTGCAAATGCAGCCGCTCTGCCTTTATACGCACGAAGGAAGAACACGAATAAACCAACTATTTAAAACAAAAAAGGAGGATAAAAATGAAACCTCAAACTAAAACGTACAAGCATGTGATAGACTTGTATTTTGAAAGCGTGCCACACAGCATCCGCACATTCAGCGTTCATGGCAATACATTAATTTACATTGAATACGAAGATTATCTGAGCGAACACCATGTAACGGAAGCCCTTCGACGATTATTGGGCACCAGCGTTCTTCTCAGTATCAAGCGAAACTGTTCCGAGCGGCTTTTCCAGGAAATACAGCAGCGTTACGGCCCATCCATGAGCCAGCTTGAGCTCTGCACTGTGATGTCTGAATACGAAGCCTGACGTTTCCCGTCCACTCCGCATGGTTTTGCGAAGGGGATTTTTTTGTATTTATTTGACAAAAATGGAAAATAAAGTTATTTTCGCCGTAAACTTTAAACTTAACAGTTATGGATACAAGAAAAATACCAGTGGAGCCTTTATCTCCACAACTCACGTATGAGCCTTCACCATCAGTACCTCAGACCGTACACTATCAGAGCCGTATAACCGGGATAAAACACTGTCTGGACGAAAAACAATATGAAGAGTTTGAAAATACGGTGTTCAGAAGAGAATCTGTCAGACTGATTCCCGAACCCGAAAACCAGTTTGACGGAAACGCCATTGCAGCCTATACAGCCTACGGAGTAAAATGCGGATACATAGCACGTGAAGAAACAGCGATGATAAAAAGCCTTATGGAAGAGCCTGATTTTAAAGTCAGTTTGTTTTACATGGATTTCATGGCCGGCAGCGCAAAGATAGAAATAACCGTCAGCACATCTGTTTCTCTTTATCTCATGAAGCTGTTCTGCCAATACACACCGTTTGAATTATGCAAGGCAAATTATCTTTATCTCCGCTGGGGTGGGATACCCGACAGCACCGAAGAAGGAATATTCTCTCCCGATGAACTGAGCATGGATTTTGACAGATTATCGCAGCTTGAACTAATGTATCAGGACCGTTTGGCGCAGGAGTGGGAAGAAAGGATGAAGAAGGCTACCGTAGAGAATCCTACAAACAAAAAATTTAAAATGAGCGTACCTCTCGACTTGTCGGTTTACGGGACAAGCTGGAAAGAAATAGATGTAAGTAACCAACCGCTTCTCGACCTTATAGAAATAGAGAATAAAATGCTGGCTATATATATAAGGATGCGCCGTCAGGGATTCAGTGGAACTCCTGAAGAATTTATGGATGAAATGCAAGTAGAAAGCCCGAATGAAACCATCATGAAGCGTATGCACTATATTTATGACAACAATAGATTATGAAAAAGTACGATTTTAATGCGATAATCAAATTATAATTGTTACATTTGCCGAGAAATTAAAAGGGAGGAATGATTATTTCTCCCTTTCCGCTTGCTTTTGTGAGATTTGTTGTATATTTGCAGTGTTACACATAATCAAAGGCAGACGGATGTCTGCAAATAGCAGGCATTTTTTATGTTTGCTTATATAGCTATACATTAAAATATAGCGGCTGTTTAATCCCGTGTGGAGATGTTAATGCACTCCCAACTGCCTTTGGTATGTGTAACGGCGGGCCATGAACAGCCGTTTTTCTGTTCTATAATGTCAAAATCGTTATATATGACAGCAAATCAAATTTTTCAGTACCATGGGAATCCCATTTCGTTCCACAAAGGCGACAATCTGATGGTAAATGCTACACAAATGGCAAAACCATTTAACAAATCTCCTAAAGACTTTCTTAAAACAGAACAATCCAAACGTTTTATAGAAGCACTTAGCGAGGTGAAGAAAATCCTCTCGTCTGATTTAGTGAAAGTTACATACGGGAATAACGGTGGCACTTGGATGCACGAAGATGTAGCCCTTGAATTTGCACGCTGGCTAAGTCCTGCATTTGCCATCTGGTGCAACGACCGTATTAAAGAACTGCTGATGAAAGGAACCGTCAGCACGGGAACCACGCAAACCGACTACACATGCAATGAAAACACTCATGGAAGTGTAGACAATCTTTCCGGACTCCTCACAGAAATAGAAGAAGAGCTTTCCGAATCCATTTCCATGCTTCAGCACAAGAAAGACCGTATTTCTTACCTTAAATACCGGCTTGAGCGTGAAGAAACCTTGTCGGCAGGAACTGCACAAAGCCAGTTTGAGCAGCGCATATCAAGGCTTGAACAGATGATACAGAATTATCTTTCAGGCGACAACGGTTCCGTCACGCCTGTAAACAAGAATCCCGAAACTACCACACATCCGTTCTACGCAAAAAAAGACATCCCATGCTACACCGTCAGTGAAATACGCACCCGCTTCCGCGATGCCATGCTTGTGCGTCAGATGGCCCGCACCATGAGCCGTGAAAACGGGATAGTGGTACGCACGGCACGCCTTTTCGACTTCCTTCGCCGTGAAGGATGGCTGCTTTCCACACCCGAATGTTACAACGCTCCTTCCGAAGAAAGCACAAAGCGCGGACTGATACTGGCCGCACACTCCAGCGCCACCGGTTCCGGAGTGAAATACTACACACCTTACATCACACGCGAGGGATACGAGTTCTTTTCACGCATCATCATGCAGAAAGGAGGCTACCTATGAACAAGCGCGAAGCAAGAAAGGCCATAAACGGCTATTTCGGGGAAATAAGACACAGCATTATGTTTACCGTCACACGCCATGGCGTGCTGGCCTATGTGGAATACGAGGACTTCATGCCCGAACACACCGTGCGCCGTGAGCTGGAAAGTCTGCTCGGCAGCGGTTATCTGGTCAGTGTGAAACGCGAGTGCTCGCGCTCACTTTTCAAGGAGATTGTGGACTTTCTTTCGTCCGACACGAGCGGCCAGAAAACCCTTCTTATGATGATGGGAAACTACGTTTCTGCGCACCCCCTCCACAATAGCCTGTAGGGCCTGCCAAAACAAATGCAGCAAACCACTTGAGAGGTTTGCTGCATATCGCTCGAGAGGTTTGCCGCAAACCACTCTAGAGGTTGCTGGCGCACGATTCAAAAGCCAGTTTCAGAAGTGTTTTTTTGTCCTTCAAAAACGGTCGGTCTGGGAGGTAATTTAGAGTTGTCGAAAGACAAGTAGTACAAACCTTAAAAACACGATTAAACTATGGCAATCGTTTACGAAAAACAGAAAATCACCCTCGGCTTCAAGAAAGACAAGCCGGAGGTTTACCGCATCAAGCCGGTACGTCAGCAACCCGTCACTTTCGACGACCTTCTTAATGAAGTGAGTAACTCATGCGGTGTGAACCGTTCGCAGACAAAAGCGGTGCTCGAAGCGCTTATCGACCGTATGATTGTGTTCATGAACTACGGCATGCCCGTAAAGCTGGGCGACTTCGGTTCTTTCAAGCCTACCTTCAACTCAAAGACGGGAGCCACTGCCGACGATGTGACTTCCGAAAACGTCACCCGAAAGAAAATCCTTTTCTATCCCGGAAAGCGTTTCAAGCAGATGCTTGAAGGAATGTCTGTCACTACGATGGAAGATTACGACGAAGAGGAGACAGCCGGACAGGAACCTGAACCGGGTGGAGGAACCGAGCAGGGAGGAACAGACCCTGACGAGGGAGGTGGCGGATTTACATAAAATCTTTCAGTCTTCTTTTTTTGTTGAGAGAGGGGTGTCCGTGAGGGTGCCTCTTTTTTTTGTGAAAATGCTTGTGTAAATAAAGAATATTATGTACTTTTGCATTGGAAAAAGAAAGATAGCGCAATGGAAACAGAAAAAATCAAAGTACCCGTAAAGCAAGCTTTACCTATGATAGCAGAAATGGTGAAGCTAAAGTATGTAACCGACGCACTGGGAAAATCAAGCGGATGGATATATACTAAATTAAATAGTGACAAGATAATAACTACATCAAAAGGATTTAATCAATCCGATGTGAATACATTAAACGAATTGTTTAATGAAATGGGGAAAAAGCTTGTCAGTACAAGGATTTATATCCCAACGGTAGAGAATAAAGATTCACTTTCAGTAAGGCAGGAAATAATTGGGCAGATTCAGTCTGTATCAGATATGGTTTCAATGCCCTATATATATATTGGCAAGATGAAGAAAAGCACCTCATGGTACCTTAACAGGATGCGAAAAAATTCTACAAAAGCATCATTTAAACAGGAAGACATCAATATGATAAATCTTTCACTCATTGAAATAGGGAACAAGCTTCTATCTATTGAATTAACTCTGTGAAAAATTAAATTTCACACAAAACAGATTATCATAAAAAAGAAATTGTATATTTGTAATGCCCATAAAGAACTATAAGTCACATCTTCATGCCGTGTAATCCGTAAAATCGGATTCAGAGTGGTTCTCTGTGGGCGCACGGCATGAAGATGTGATTTTTTTTAAGATATGAATGAGAAGCAAAACATCATAGCAGAAAAAATACTTTTAGTATTAAAAGAATCAAATGGACATATAAGGGAAAGTGACCTTCTTGATAAACTTGAGAGTGTAGATAATTCTTTCAATCAATTAGAAAGTACTTTTGTGATAAGCCGAATGATAGAAGACTATAAGCTTATTTATCGCTCAAAATCATGGATATGCTTGTCTTCCAATGGTGAGGTAGCTATAAATTTAGGAATAAGTAACTATATCAGAAAGATACACTCTAACCAACGGTTAGACATTAAGATGAAAAGACTTGAAGTCATATCAAAAATCCTTTCAATAATAAAAGACAGTCATACCATACTGACTATTGCAGTAACAGCAGTATGTACTTCCTTAATATATACCCTATCACCAAACCTAAAGGAGCTCCTAAAATTATTCCTACAATGGTGCAAATCAATTTTCTTTTCTTCATAGATTTTTTATTTTTAGCAAAGATAGTAAAAGGAAACGTATGTAGAAAGGACAATACATAAAGTATATAAAGGCAATCGGACGGAATCCGGTTGCCTTTTTTGTATTCCCTTCAAAACTGAATAACAATCTGATAATTTGGAGTTGAAACAAAAGATTTTTGCCCGATTCGCGATGAAAACCCCGCGCCTCGCTACGTGGGACGTGTCCCCCTGGGACCCCGTCCGGCTGTGATATATGCCCTGGCGGTGGCCGCGTCCGCTGGTGTCCGCTGGTGGCTGCTGGTGGCTGCTGGTGGCTGCTGGTGTCCGCTGGTGGCTGCTGCTGTCCGCTGGTGTCCGCTGGTGGCTGCTGGTGGCTGCTGGTGTCCGCTGGTGTCCGCTGGTGTCCGCTGGTGTCCGCTGGTGTCCGCTGGTGTCCGCTGG